>Ga0247611_10000636_pt1 | contig 69521 bp, 65 predicted proteins | sample 177DNAGHGhighgp2_FD_192422 | JGI IMG/M metagenome (GOLD analysis project Ga0247611, IMG submission 192422) | Sheep rumen microbial communities from Palmerston North, Manawatu-Wanganui, New Zealand - 1770 DNA GHGhigh gp2 | ecosystem: Host-associated > Mammals > Digestive system > Stomach > Rumen...
ACCTGCTACTAATAATCAGCCGGCTCAACAACCTGCTACTAATAATCAGCCGGCTCAACAACCTGCTACTAATAATCAGCCGGCTCAACAACCTGCTACTAATAATCAGCCGGCTCAACAACCTGCTACTAATAATCAGCCGGCTCAACAACCTGCTCCTGGCGATAGTGCACCTGCTGAGAATGGTGAACAATCTAAAGAAAAAAATAAAGTATTAGAAAGTATTAAATTAGTACTTACTCTAATAAAAGATGTATTCTTAGCGCCTTTCCAATTTATAGTGGGTAAACTAATGATAATATTTAAAATCGGCGATCCTAGTGAATATGAGGGTACAAACGATAATAATCAGGGTGATCAGAATAATCAAAATAACACACAGGATTCTGAGGGTACAAACGATAATAATCAGGGTGATCAGAATAATCAAAATAACACACAGGATTCTAGGGTTGCAGAAGCTGAAATTGATGACACCTTAAATAAAAATTTAGCTATGTCGATTACACAATTAAAAGAAATATATGATGCTGGTTCTAAATCTGATGCTACGGAGATTCAAAAATCTCGTGCTGAAAAAATTAATAAGGAATATATAAATTCTGACACTCTTAACAATTTAATGGTAGCATTTAATAATGTTAAATCTAATAATGAACAATCTAAGTATATTTCATTGGATTTCAAAAAAGATAACAAAGGACACGTATATGATTCACGTAGACTGACTTATGATGATTTATGTAACCGTAAATTAACACCCGCAGCAATATATGCATTAACTACTAACCCGCAAACGATAGAAGCTATAAAACAAGGAGCAGACGATCTACGTGTTGATCTAACTAATTCTAATTGTTCTCATGCCGACTTTGGATTTGAGTCAGTAAACTTTATAGATTTTGATACAAATGAAGTATTTGCTGAATCAGAATTACTAAATGAAATAGACGATATAATTGATTTATTTAATTCATTATAATGAAAGGAGAGTGAATTATTATGAATTTCACTGAAGTTTTTGAATCTATGTTATTAGATTCTCATATTTGTGATACTGAAATGATTAAATGCAGCATTTTTGCAGAATCTAGTTTCAGAGAATTTCATATTAATTGTATGGAATCAGAACTTAAAGTTCTTAAGGAATCTGGTACTGAAGAAGATTATAATTATTTAATTGAGGCTGCTGAGGAATCTTTACTTGAAAGAATAAAGAAATCTATCAAAAAGGTAATAGAAGCTCTCAGAAGTTATATTAAGCGTAGCGTAGAAAAAATTAAATCTATCTTCAAGACAGATAAAACTACAGAAGCGTTGAATAAAGTTAAAACTTTAGTTAATGAAAACCCGGTCATCAAAAAAGAAAAAATTAAGATGAATAATCTTAAGAATGAACTTAATGAAATTGATAAAGGTGTTCATAAACTTAAAGCTAAGCGTACACAAATTAAATCGGGTAAAACTAGTGATCGTGATGCCGAAGATATTAATGAAATAATTGAAGCTACTGAAAAACGGAGAAAAGAAATATCTGATGATAATAGTGCTAACGAACTCTCGGTTGATAAAGCGGTTGAACTTATTGAAGAGCTTGTTAAAGAAGCAAATAATGGTCCTGCAGTTAATGAAGCAAATGATACTGCTTCTGAAATAGAGAAAGAAGTTAATTCTACCGAAAGTGTTGATGAAGTAGTACTCAGAAACATATGTAAGATATGCACTGCTATAGCAGCTTTCGCAAAAGCTAAATTAGCAGCATTAATGAATACTATTATGACGTTATGGGCTAAGATTAAGAGTAAAATTGCAGAAATTAAAGATAAAGTAACAGGTAATGATACATCTTCCGAAGAAGATAAAAATGATAATGAAGATAAAAGTGTAAAAGAATCAACGGATTTTTTTGATTCAGATAAATATATAGGAAAGACGTATTCTGAGGTTTTTGGGGAAACTATAACTGAAAATGATGACGTCAGTTATAGTAATCCGTCCTTAATGTCATCACCATTTTCTAATTTAGTTATTAATAGTGATTCATATTCTTCATTGTTCGATGCTCTTGAAAACGAGATGTTTAATGAAGCATATTTTGGAAAATCTGAATCACTTCTTGAAGCTGAAAAGATTTTGGATACCTTAATACCGATAATAAAACAAAATCCTCTAGCCGATTATACCAACCATCCTCTTACTAGAGCATTAGCAAATAGTTTAAAGAGACAATTTGGTTTTAAAGAGCTGTATTTAGTGTGGAAAAGAAGTCGGAAGATAAGTCCATCTATATACACATTGGTATCTTCAGATATAGTTTTTTCAGGTAAAAATATTGTCGGTGTAAATAAAAAGGATGGATATTATGATAAAGACCATTCTCATGTTGCATATATAACACTATCTTCCACATTACCTGCTCAGGTAAATATTACTGGTGCTGAATATTTAGCTGCAATATTACATGAAATAGGTCATAATTTTGACACATCTGTATATAATATGGTAAATACTATTTATATGATAATAATGAATACGTTCAGAACTGTAAGAATACCTGACCCATCAAATGAGTCTTATATTTCATATCAATATATGAATTTATTACCAATGATATTATCAACTGGTCCTGGTAAAACTGCATATCATAGTATATCTAAATTTGTTGAAAAGATTCTTGATAAATTCCCATTCTTTAAAAAGATTACCGACTTAAGTCGTCGGTTAGGAGATTGGTTTGTCAGAATTATCGAAGTTTACTCTTCACCTGCCAAGTTATTAACAATTCCAGGATTTATACTCATGAGTCCATCTGCTCATTTAGCTGGAGTATTTACTCGTAAGGGTGAGATGTTTGCAGATTCATTTGCAGCATCATATGGGTATAGTAAAGATTTATTGACAATGCTGGAAAAACTTCAGCTTACATATCAATTTAAAATGACTAATTCTGGAAGCCTTAAAGATGCTGTTAACGATTTAAATGAGCATCCTATTAGAAAATTCTTTACAGATTTATCAATAGCTGAATCGTCAGTGATATCACTTTTTATGGATGGTGGACATGGTACATCAATTAACCGTGCTAAATTAAATTTAGATATGTTGAAAAAAGATTTACAGAATGGAGATTATACTCCTGAAGTAAAATCATCATTACAACAGGAAGTTGCTGAACTTGAAAGATCTATTAATGATTATAGACAGGGATATATTGACGGTAATGAAGAAACTAATCTTCCTTTTACATTATTTGCAAGACAATTGTTGTATAATTCATTTCACGGTAGAACTGATTATATTGCTAAGTTGTTCCCTGATAATACGGTTGTACAAGAATCTGATGATGACGTTGAAGAGGCTGTCATACTTAAGCCAGTTATATCTAAAAATATTGATGGAGTTTTCGATTCAATAGTTTCAGATTTAGAATAAAATAAATGACATTATTATAAATAAGATAATGGAGTGGGGTATAAAAACTCCACTCCAATTTTTTAAAAACGAAAGGGATGAATCTTATGAATTTTGATTATTTCAATGAAGAATTTAATGCTGCCATAAATGGTCTAGAATCAGTTCTTAACTCATATGAACCGATATCGGATTATCAATTAATGTTTGAAGCAGACGACCCACAGGTTCAACAAAAAATTGATAATAATGCACAGAAAGAACAAGCTGGAAATAATTTTCTAATTAAAAGCTGTGAAGCAATAAAGAAATTAATTCACACAATTATCGCTAAAATAAAAAACTTTTTTCAAACTCTTACTATGAGTAAGGAAGAAAGAGTTAAATATGAGGATTTTCTTAGAAGATGTAAATCTGATCCTCAGTTAAAAAATAAGAAAATAACTCTTACTGATTATCGGAAATTAAATGCTGAATATGATGCCCTGATTAAAGAAGCAGAGACTGCCATTTCTAATATGAAAGAGGGACAACCGAATGCATGTGATCAACTTATAGAAAAAATAAAAAATGCATGTAAAGGCGTTGGCAAAGCTTCAACTATAATAGTTACTGCTGATGTACTTGATAAGTTTGCTGCTAGCAATCGAGAAGCAGCAGAATTAATAGCTAAAAAATTAAATGAAGATGAAAATGCTATAAAACTTCTTGAGTCACAAATAGGTAAAAAAGGAGCAGCTGATTATAAAAAAAGAATGAATTTCTGTGCCTCTAAAAATAAAGTCATGAACAAGATTGTAGAATTACGTTATAAGCAATATGGTAATTTACAAAATTGTATTACTCAAACATTTAATGAACTCAGAGGTCTTATTTCAGGTGATCCTAAGTATGCACGTGAACACGATCCTAATGCAGATGCTAATAATAAATGGTATAAGAAAAAGGAAACAACCGCAGCATTCACAAATAGTTCAGTTGGTGTGCTCGGAAAAGTTTCAGGTAATGATACTGTAAGACAAATTGCTAAAGATTTTAGTGGTAATTTAGGTCGTATGGTTGCACATAATGCAGCATCTGATGCATCAGCAACACTTAAACAAAAATTCGGAATTGATAGGAATTCTCGTTATCAACGACTTATGAAAAATAAACCTAATATAGAAAATTTCTCAAGCAGATCAGATTATAATAAAGCTATGCAAATCTGGAATTCTAAAGTAGATAATCTAGTTGCAAGTGATAAGAACGCAATTGATAAGAAGTATATCAAGAGTGCGAAAAAATATGCTGAACAGCAGAAAGGTCGAACAAAAAACATTATCGATTTTGTCACAGGAAATAAAAAAGAACAAAATTGATTTATTCTTTATATTTAAAATGATGGACGTATCTCTATATTTAAAAAGAGATACGTCCATTTTTATACGAGGAAACATTACATTAAATATTATTGATAAGAAAGGGGTAGAAAACCTTATGATTAGTATAGATTATATTAATTCTGGACATACTATATTATTTGATGATAATAATTATTGCGGCGAATTTTTGGATTATCTTAAAGAATCTGAAAAAGACATCGCATCTATTTTAGTTTCACATAAAATTAATATGTCAAAAGTTCTTATGGAAGCAACTATAATGGATTATGATATTAATGAATATAAATCTTTTTTTGAAAATGAAAATAAAAACTTTATTCAAAAAATTGGTGCATCTATAATTGCAATGGTTAAAAAATTCAATGAAATGATAAACAAAGCTATTCAAAAAATTAAAGATATTTCTTTTCGTTTTAAAAGTAATGATAAGAAGATGAAAGAACTAATTAAAAAGCATCCTGAACTTGGAAAAGAAAAAATTAAAATTCTTTGTGACGAAGGTGCTTTAGATTTCTCAGATATGACTAGCTTATCAAAATTGGACAAAGCGTTCGATGATATACTTGAAATGAGTAAAAAAGCCGAAGTCGATCCTAAGTCATTAAAAGGTAGATGGGAAGCAGCTAAAGAAAAATATTTAGGCAAGGATTATAAAAAAGAAGGCAAAGTAAAAAATATAGTGATGGTAGTTAGTGCAGTAACATTAATTGCTGGTATAGGTACTGCAATTTATAAATCACGTAAAGAAGCAGGACAAGCAATAGACGAAAATCAGAGAAGATCTGCTGAATTATTAGAAAATATTCAAAAGGATGATTCTAACATTGATAATCAGGGAATTACTAGACTAAAGTTATCAATGTTTTGGGAATCTAGAGGTTTACATTCTAAAGCAATAGGCAGACATGTATCTGCTTTGGATAAACTACAAATTAGAATAGCAAATGCGATAGACTCATTTGTTGATAAGCACGGAGATAAAGGCACTGCCAAGAGATTTGATATTAAAGACGCTGGAGAAAAATTAAAAAATAGAAAAAAAGAAGAAAGTAGACTTAATGAATTGGGCAAGATTAGTGCACAGACAAGTGATGCAGGTCAAAACGCTATACGGCAGGCTGCAGAAATTAAGAAAGAAGTTGAAGGCAAGTTGACTGAAGATGAGATAAATAAAGCTAAAACGCTTGCAAACGCGCAAGCAATTGGTAAAGCTGAAGGTGAAGAGAAATCTTATAATTCAAAGCATGCTCAAAAGAAAGCTGAAGATCAAGCAATTGGTAACCATAGGGGTGATAGTAAATCTTATAGTTCAAAGCTTGCTCAAAAGAAAGCTGAAGATCAAGCAATTGGTAAAAATAAGGGTGATAAGGACTCTTATGATTCAAAGCATGCTCAAAAGAAAGCTGAAGATCAAGCAATTGGTAAAAATAAGGGCGATAGTAAATCTTATAGTTCAAAGCTTGCTCAAAAGAAAGCTGAAGATCAAGCAATTGGTAAAAATAAGGGTGATAAGGACTCTTATGATTCAAAGCTTGTTCGAGATCAGGCGTCTGACAGGAAGTACGGCGAACTCTTAGGTAAAAATAAGTTTGACATAGATCATCCCAAGGAACAAAACAATTCAAAAGGAAGAGATCCTGGGGCAGCCGCTAGAATGCGGGGCGAGCAACAAAATAACAAGAAAAATTCCCAACACAAAAACAATAATGGGAAAGGAAATAAACCGAAACGGAGATGAAAAATAATATGATTTCTTTTGCTAGCTATATTCTTGATGAACTTAATTTATATAGGGAATATGATCAAAGTAATTTTGTAATGAATTCAAATAATGCATTACATAATAAAGTTGATTTAGTTAAGACTGATGTTGATTTAAATTTATATGCTGAATCACTCAGTAGCGTATTAAATGATATTGATAATGCACCTATTCAATCAGATTTACTGATAAAATTTTTCTCAACTATGTCAACAAATATTATTATTGATAAACGTGTACCTGATATAGTACTGTCTGATATTGGGGTTATTAAACCCCAATATCTTGAACAATACGTCAATTCAATTGGACTGATTATAGATAGAGCCATCAAAGGAGAAAATCTTGCAGACATTGATAATATTGTTTCAGGAGATGCGTCGGATAAAGTAAAGAAACAAATGGTGCGAACTAATATCCCCTACTATTATACTGGGAAAAATATATTAAATACTAATACACGAAATAGTGCAACTATTCAAGTTGATTTAAGCTTTGTTAAAAATAAAGTTTTACCGTTTCTGAAATCGGTAGATAATAATCTTGCAGAAATTCGAAAGGATATACTATCATCGATTGCAGCAATCAAATCATCTTCTAAGAATATTACTGCATATAATGCAACAATTGATAATCTTAAGGTTCGTGAAAAATTTGATGAAGCTACGATCAAGAGAATAAATTATATCAGATATAATGCATACAGATCTCTTCTTGATGTAACCTCATTTTTATCTGCAATGGTTATCAGAAAAGCAGATAATATTATTAAAAATATCAGTGTATGTAATACAGTATTTAGTTTATTTTCATTGAATACTAGAGCTACTGAAATGATTGAATCTACAATCATGCCCGACGATACTAACTCTCTTGCAGAGAATTTAGTTCAAGGTCATGCTGATGCTTTTGTAGATATAGCGAATAACATTTTTGATTATAATAATGGTATTATGACAAATAGCCCTGAATCTCCGATACCTACAGATAATAATTCTGAAAACTTATCATCTTATTTATTAGATAATGCATCGTATGATAAGAAAGTTTATGAAGATATCATAAAGATGTGGATTATCATCAATGAGGGTTTATCTAATATAAGTTCTGGTACTGATGACTATATACTCGTTTATGATGATTTAATTAGTCAATCAGGTTTCGATGTCAATATTAATGATAGATTTAAAACAACTATTGCAATTATAGACGATGTGTCTGCATATACTTCAGCTGCTAATTTACCCGCAGGTGAATTTAATACGGTATATTTTAATATGCTTGCAGAAGTTCGTGATTTTGGAAAGAATATGCAAGCTATTGCAAATGGTTGTTTTGAAACTAAGTCCATAATAGACCATCTTAAAGAAAGATTCAATAATAATATTAATAAAGAGTATGCTAATGCTGAAACAACTAAGGAATTAGTTGTATTTTTAGATGACTTAACTCAGGATTTCTTTGATTTAGTTAAAGAAATTGCTGGTAAATTTATGTTACGTCTTAAGAATATAAATATTGCTTTATCTCAGTTAAATAACAAACGAAATGAAAAATATAATTATGAAGAATCATCCGTAGACACAAATTTCATCGATGATCTTGATAATATTTTTATAGAGAGTTTTGAAAATGAGACTGATATGATTTTTGAATCTATGATGTGTGAATATGTAAAAGCGCGCGAATTGAGAGATCGTGGAGCAATTATTATATTTGAAGATGGTGGTGAAAAAGCCAATAAAAAATCATTGCTTAATACAATCACTGAATGGTTTAATAAGCTAATTGAAAAACTTACAGGTATTACGAACGATCCTCAAGCTAAGAGAGATCAAGCGTATTTAAGAAATAATCGTAATGCTCTCTTAAACAAAGATTATTCCAATATTACTAAAGAAGCAATAGATTACGGTAAAGCTGACGGAATAAATGATATAAATATCAGTAATATTACTTCTGGTTTAAAAAATAGAACTAATAAGGAAATATTCTTACGGCTTAAAGGTACTGATAATGAGCAGGCTATTAAATTATTCTTCCCAGTAGCACCCCCGACTTCTATACTTATGTCAAACAGTGTTGCTAATTCGGTAACTAAATATTATACATCTGGTGTTAATGGAGAAGTACAACCATCATCATTTTCAGGAGATGCCTTAAAAGACCTAGTTCAGCGCATTGTATCATATTGTGAAAGTTTCTACACGAACGTCATTCCTAATATGAAAAATGAAATAACTAGTATTAAAAATAATATGTCGTCAGCAATCACGGATATTACTCAAAGCACATCTGTTGCTAGTACTAAAACCACTGTTAAAGAATCTGCGCTTTTTAGTGAAAAACCTGTTTTACCTAATGAGTCGACTGATTCTAACAAAACTGCTAATAATACTACTAACAATGCACAAACTAAAACTACAAATAATACTACCACTACTACTAATAATCAGAATAATAACAATAAAAATACAAACGATAATAGTATTAGTGATAACTGTCAATTTATTCAAAAAATTATCATAGGTTATTGTAATGGTACTTTAACAGCTTTATTTGATAGATATAAAGCTGATATGGCACTCCTCAGATCTATAGTACCAGATAATAGTGGTAATCCTCAGAATAATCAAAATAATAACCAAAATGTTTAAAAAAAAGATGATGTAGTGATAAATTCACTACATCATCTTTTTATTTTACTGTCTCTTTTAATCTTATGATAGAGCTGACTTTAAAATCTGCGCCATCTTTTATAAATGTCGTGTTTTTATTAACAAGCATATACTCACTATTAAAATCACCATTTATTGACTGGTCTTCAAAAACTGTATTAAATTTCTTATTAGGTTTCACCATATCAACATCATAATCAGATAAAACTAATTCTATTGTATTACCAGTATCACCAGTTTGAGATGTATATGTTGAACCTATATACTGATTTTCTGTTCTATTTTCATGTAAATCTGTAGTTTTATTTGAGTCTTCTCTATCAATTTTATCAGTTTGATGTTCTCCTGAATAGTTACTGATGTACTGTATATTATTACTGGATATAATATCATTACTGATACTATCATTGCGGACATTTAATGACCTATAGTCCCCAACTACAAAATATGTTTCACTATCGTCATCCCTTTCGACAGTACATGTATCAGTAACATGGTTTTTAGTTGCAGATGGTATTATGACTTGAACGTCTTTAACTTCATCAGGTTCCCAAGCACTACAAGTACCTCTATAGTTTAATACATACGTACGATCAATATCGAAGAACATCATACTACCATTTTCATATATTCCATAATATGAATCAAGGTATCGTAGTGCTTTCATTAATGGCATCGCCGGAAGCATTACCGTGTCATAACTTTCAGTATTATTAGGCGGTGTCATTAATACGTTATCTATTCCAGCTTGAGTAAATACGTGACCGATTAAATCTCCAATAGTAACATCTTTAAATACATTATTTTCACTTGTTGTATTCATAGCTTTTACTACATCAGATTTATATAAGAATAATTCAATTTCATTAGCAGCCTCATTTACATCATTTAAATCTCCAGCTCTCATATTTTTAAAGTCTTGAGATGCATTATTCCGTTCTTGTAAATCTCCCAAATCTTGATCATTATCATCAAGAATTAGCTGGAATGTATCATTGATATAATCATCAGCCATTGATTTCTCATCAGAATCATTTATCATATAATATTTTTGTAATCTTATATGTATAGTTGTAGAGTCTTTATTATCAATTATCGTATAATATCTAGAAGGCTCTAATACAATAGTTACTTTAATTATAGGATAAGCGTTCTTCTCATAGTCAGAGTAGATTTCAATTCCAGTCACACGTTCAATTGGAACATCATCACCATTAATAGTAAATTGTTTAAGTTGATATCTCCATTTTTTTGTATAGTCACCAACATTGTATAGTTTATGTTCACCCATGTGATTCATCTCCTCTCTACATGGTTAGTGATTCAAGAATTAATGGATAATTTGCAAATCTAGTTTTATTTAATTGAATTAAACTATTTAAATCAAGCCTATCAGCTTGTTGATTTAATATAGATAGAATATCGCCATCCGTTAACTCTTGTGACATAGTTAATACATTAGTACAATAGTAATTATTGATGAATTCTTCAGCAATATCATCATCATGAAAAATCTTTCCAATCATTTCAGGCGTATGAGTCGTTAATTGTATTTCATTACGATTAAGCCCTGATTCAATATAATTCTTTAATATCTTTGGCCCTATGCCACTGATACCGTCAATTGACCTTATTCTATCTCCTAATACAGATAACAGTGAACAATACATACCATACGAATTATATACATTCATCAAACTTTTAATTTCTTCATTATCTTTTTTAGTTATTTCTTTAAGATAAGAAAAGCAGTTAGATGTTATTGTATTTACACCTATTCCTTTATGAATAAAATGATTCATAAAATTTGGGAAAAATGAATATTGAGTCTCATAATAATCCCCTCCTATAATAAAATTTTTACGTGATTTATCACTAGATGAAATTATAAAAGGAACTAATGAGCTATCAATATTTTTAGACGATATATAATATACGTTAGGTATAAACTCACAATAAGTTCTAACTTCAGGTAATATATATTTTTTTAATGCATTAGTCAAATATGAAAATTTTGGATTATCATTGTATTTTACTAAATAATATGTCCTAAAATCTTCATTATATTTATATTGCTCAAAACCTGTACTATCAAAATCAGTATGATAGATATACACTTTAGTATCTAATCCATTTGATACAAAGAATCGTTTATAATGAGCAGCTAAATTTAATATATTAGATGTTAAGATTATATCAAAGTCTCTCTGTAATATTAATTTTTTCTCTAAATCTGCAATCATAGAAAGATGCTTGAATGCAGTTTCTAGGTTTATAAAAACGTTTATTTTATCATTTGGTTCGAGGAACTTTTTTTCTGAGAGACTTTCATCATAGTCTTTATATTTAATTTTCAGTATGTTAAAACATACTGAAAATGGGTCGAATGAATTATAATCAGACATTTGTTCTTGAACCTCCTTATTTCTTAAATTATTATTAAAAAGTTAAATCGGTTATTTATAATAAAAAAAGAACTTGTAGAGCTGGTGTCTTATTGCTCTACAAGTTCTTTACTCTATGTCAATGGGTTCTTTTTATTACGTATGAACCCTGATTGGCATATTTTACTTGAGTGAATCCGAGATTATTCCACTCAGTTCAGATACACCCTTTTCGCTCTTGTTCTTGTGTTTCTTCTTATTATTTTTATCGTTTCTCATCGTTGATACAATAAAGAAGTAGTTGTCTTTATCGACCTTCGTAACAGATTGAATAGACACACGTATCTTCTTTTTAGATGTTGATAACATCATTGAAAAGAGTCTTAATGGGTCAATCACAACACCAATGTTAAGTTCATCACCCACATCAACAATTCGAGGTACTATGAGCGACGTCAATGTATCGACTTTGATGCTGTTAACCGCAGCAGACTTTCTTAAATCCATATCTTTGAAGACATCGAATGATGGTTTGTTAGAGCCTTCTTCTTTATATAAGAAAGCTGAAATTATCTTGTTAACATAATTTTTTACAGTCACCCGTTTAGTATCAACTCCGTTTTCACGGAACATAGACAGCTCTCCTTCTACAGAAGACTTTGCCTTTCTCTCGCTATCTGCAGAAACAGGCATAAGCAATACGATCGGGAAGAATTTCTTATTTTTACTTACCCCCGCACACACTTGTAATGTGCAATGAATATACTCCTCAGGAGTAAACGTCTCACCCGAATCTTTGCTTCGTTCTGCTTCTTCCGAATTAAATTCATCAACTGCAACTTCCATCAGATCGTTGATGAATTTTTCAGCTTCTGCAATGTGTATTTTATACACGTCGTCTCTCGGAATAGGTTTAAGCCCACTCGCATTTTCATAGTTTGCCATATTATGGTCCTCCTTTAAAATTTTTATGCAATGTTACGATTGCAAAAATATAATATATATCTTCAAGTAAAAAATAAATAACGAATTCAAATTACTTAAAGAAGATTAAGTATAAGTTGTAATTCTAATAAAAAATAATAAAAAAAGAGGCTCCGGTGTATAACCACCGGAGCCATAAATAATTACCAAACAATCTCGTCAGTAGAGTCATATAAGAATATAGACTCTACTGGAGATTGCCAGAGATAATTAAACTGGGCTTCATTAGAGCCCAGTATTTGTACGTCACCAGGAAGCATTTCCGTGGTGACTACAAACTCTACGATACCCCCGTCAGCTCCGACGAGGGTATCAATAGTGTCACAATCCTGCTTACAATCCGCGAGGATGCAAGGGATGGTGACACCATTTTGAAGCGTCACGTTCATCAGCGCTCCTTTATCAACACTGATGCTGGAACCTACCGCCACGCAGTAGCGGCCGTCAACCATACGGATTCCAGTCTCAGAGTCGGTATAGGCCCGCTGCTGTAACGCCCATTGCTCTGATGTCGGATCCGTAATTGTCCGCCAGTCCATGTAGGACATACGGGTGTCCGACCACCAGTATGGTGGGATGATTACTGTTCCCGCTGGCGGTTGATGTGCTTCTATAGGAACATAATAAGAAGCACATTCTTCAACTTGTGGTGAGTGATCGTCGGAATCGTCGGAATCGGAAGAGGTCTTTCCATCGCTTTTATATACTGTATATACGATGTCCTCTTCCTTGATATGTGATGAAGGATTATTGCTAGAGTTAGAATTGTCGGCTTCTGACTCAACAGTAATCTCCTCAGTTATCGGCTGATCGAGTTCTGGCGACTCTAAAGATGAGTCACCAATTTCAGTACCTGTATAATCAACCGAAACAGATACTGACGCTGCTGTTGCTGCAGCGTCAGTCGACGTTGATGTAGGCATGGTCAAATATGTAACCCCGCCCACGAGGGTTACAATATCAGCAATGATAACCGCCTTCATGGCAGTTATCAGTTTTGGTGATACTCCTTTCATATTACTCATCCCCTTTCTTCAAGAGTTTCATGAAACTCCTCTGCTTAAGGACTTTTCTTAAGTCTTTAATTGCAGTTTTGACATCACTATTATCACTCCTGTTTCTCAGGAGTTCAGTGAACTCCTCTAAAGACATTTTCCTAATCGGAGTGTCACTGGTGAGTAACTCAACCGCCCAATGAGCTACTCCATTTTTTGCGAACATTATTAATGTTCTTGGACGGATGGTTCGACGATGCTCCAAGTAATCACTTAAATCATCGAAGGCCATCAAATCATCGTTATCGAAATAATCTATGATGAAGGCCTCTTCCTTGACATCCATCGTTGGGATTTCCATCCTGATAGCTGAAAATCCCCCGGAATACCATTTTCCCCTGTAACATACTTCGCTCGCGACCCAGGTGCTCCCCACCAAGTTTATGTAAACTTCTCGGGCAGCGTCTGTTACATCGAAGAACGCACCGATGCTCTGGGTCGGTGCGTTAGATGTCTTAACCCACTTGTCGAAGGCCTCTTCAGCCTTCTTCATGATTTTTATAGCACTCATGCTATCAAAATCATAACGGTCACTATCACGAACGATTGATCCGTACGCGCTGCGAGCTCTAAACACGAGCTCTGTTGCCATTCCGTTAACGATCGTCTTGATGATGTTCTCAACCATAACTAATTCCTCCTTTAAAAATATTTACCTCAACCATTATCGACAACCTACGGCTAACCTTCCTCTAATAGGAATGCGTAAGTTGATAATGATGTATCGACATTGTAATTAGTTATACTTAAATGATGTATATATAAAAAAATGAAAAAAACGAATATTGATATAAGTATCAAAAATCCAACGATAACGTTAAGGCAACATAATTATGTTGCCTTAACAAATTTCGTTGAATAGAGACGAATAGTTTTAATTATGGCGATTTCCCATTATACGTTATTGTAAAATTCCTTTGAAATTTTTGGATCCGAGAATCGTCCAGGCTGAGTTAACAGGACGTTAAGCGCCCGCTTCATGGCAATTATAATGTCACCATAATTACCATAAATAAGTGAATCTGTTATTTTATCAGATTCGTTAAATTTATTTGAGCATTCTCCAATCCCAATAAACTTCTTCCCTTTCATTAAAAGAAACATTACGGATGTATCTTTTTTGTTTGGAAATAGATCTCCTTCAATGGTGCGATACGCATCGAACCAAAGTATTGATAATTCTCCACGCTTAATGCGAGAAATACGCCACCTATCAGCTTCACCGATATTCGGTTGACTAAGTAACGTTGTTTGGTGGAACAATATAACAGCCCTTCTATTATTCCACAATGGCATCCACTTATCAGCTTCTGACGCTAAAGTAAACGGAATAAGATCTATTTTGATTCCTGCGGTTTTCATGATCGAATTAATTCCTTTGAAACAAAGTTTTTTAGCTCGAATGACTTCATTAATTGGGGTTTCCCTTGAAACGGTACACGATTCAATCTTAGTTGTTTTACTCATAACTGATTCCTCCTTATTAATAATTTTTGTCTCACCTGCACTCAACACCCTGCATTATTTCCTCCCTTAGGAATGCGTAGGTTGGTGCAGTCTATTGACATTATCAGTTATACTTAAATGATGTATAATCCAAAAATATACTCTATTTTTTTGTAAATACCAGATTATTTTTTTATAATAATTTATACAAATATTTAATCAATAAACAGGGGATGAATTAAATGAAATATAAAGGATATGTAATAAGTGATATTCATATAGGAGCAAAAGATACTAGTAAATTATATGAAGAATATAAAAGTATATTTATAAATACTATTAAAAATGATTATGATAGTTTAAATTTTATAATAATTTGTGGAGATTATTTTGACCACAAATTATTTTTAAACGAAAAAGATTCAGCATTCGCATATACTATGATGATTGATTTAATTGAAGCTACAAGAGATGATGTTAAGATAAGATTAATATATGGTACTGAATCCCATGAGTGTAATCAGTACAATATTATATCTAAATTAAAATCAATTTATCATCGTGATATAGAAGTTATTAAATATGCTTCCGAGGAAGAATTATTTCCCGGTTTGCATATTTTGTATCTTCCTGAAGAGCATCTGTATAATAAAGATGAATATTATAGTGAATTATTTTCCGAATATGGTGAATACGATTATATATTTGGTCACGGTGTTATAAGAGAAGCTATGAAAGAAGCAGCTACTCAGATTGATAATAAACAAGGAAAAAGAAAAAAAGTTCCTGTTTTCTCAACAGCAGAACTTCGTAAATTATGCAAAGGTGAGACATATTTTGGTCATTATCATGTTAATTGTGATATGGATAATGTATTTTATGTAGGTTCTTTTTCACGATGGCAATTTGGTGAAGAAGAACCTAAGGGTTTTTATAAAATATCATGTAATACTGAAAAAAATAAGTATACTCATGAATTTATAGAGAATACATTAGCACCAATATATAAGACTATATCATTTGGTTACGATAGTAAAGTATTTAAATCAATTGATGAAGCAAAAGCCACACTTGACCATATTGATAAAATTATCCAAAATAACTATTTTGATAATGTGAAGTTTATGTTTAATATTCCAATAGATTACCAAGACCCTGAATTCTTAATTTTATATTTAAATGAACGATATAAATTTAAAGAATTTATTAAACTCGAAATCGTAAATGGATATATTGATAATAAACGAAAACAACAAAAAGAAATAGTTAAAGAAGAAAATGATAAATATTCATTTATCTTTGATAAAAATATGGCATTAGAAGATAAGGTATCGTATTTTATATCAATTGAATATAATAGACAAATTCCTTCGGAAACTATATATAATTATTTATATAAGCCATTTAATGAAATTATAAATGATACTGATGAAGGAGGATAAAAAATTAATGAATAATAGAAATACAAATATTGATGAAATATTTCAAATGATTGTAGAGTCAGTCGCAAACAATGATAAAATTGTAATATCTACCGAAAAAAATCGTAAAGCTGTTAATGAAATATTTAATAGTATGACTTTAAAGGAACGATATTATATAGATGGTGATATTGGTAAAAAATATATACCAACACAATATGCTACAAAACGTCGTTATGAAACTAATAAAGCTGGTTTGTTGTATCATGCAACAGTGTTTGTCAATGATGTACCAGTTTCATTCTTAGATATTTACGATCATATGAATTCAAATGGTGAAATAGGTGAAATTTGTATTGGTACTAGGGGTGAAAAAAAGTATCGTGGAAAAGGGTATGCTTCAAAAGTGATGAATGAAGGAATTAAATGGTTTAAAAAAGATAAGGATATGGTATCATTAAGATATTATGTCCATACCGAAAATACACCATCTATTAAATTCGCCATAAAAAATGGTTTTAAAATAATTGATAAAAATAAAGATTATGTAACATTAGAAATTAAAAAATGAGGAGGAAAATTATGTCTAAATATAAAAAGCAAGTAATTATTATCAACGGTCAAGGTGGATGTGGTAAAGATACATTAATGAATGCAGTTGCTGAAAAATACAATGTTGTATCAATTTCAGCTATTGATAAAATTAAGGTGGCTGCTGAAACACTTGGGTGGAACGGAAGTAAAGACCCTAAGGATAGAAAGTTTTTAGCCGACCTTAAGAAACTTTCCGACGATTATAATGGTTTTACTATAACGTGTATAGTAAACAAATTTATTTTATTCATATCTGATATCAAGGGTCCTAATGATATATTGTTTATTTGTATTAGGGAACCTGAAAATATTAAAATTGTATCAAATTTGATTAATGAAGTATTAAAGGTTAAAATACCTGGTACTTCAGTTGCTACTCTTTTAATTATGCGGGGTGAACACAAAACATATGGGAATTCAGCAGATGATTCAGTTGATAATTATGATTATGACTATATGTTTGATAATAATGCTCCGTTAGAAGAATCTAAAGAAAAATTTATTTCGTTTATAGAAAACAATATCCTAGTTAAAAATGAGGAGGAAAATAACAATGGATGATAAGGTAATCAAGGTTAGTGATATTAAGCCTATATTAAACGGGATTGTAACGTTATATAAAAATGCATATGAGTTAATAGGCGAATCTGAATTAATAGTGGATAAAATCCACGAATTAAATAATAAAACACCGGAAAATGAGAAACTTTACGAAGGCTTTAAAGAAAGAATGAGTAAAGTTAAGAATTTATTATCATTAAAAAATGATGACGGTTTAAAAAGATTTGAATAATATAATACTAATTAAAAAATAAAAGGGTAGATTTCTGGTATGAAATCTACCCTTTTATTTATATATAATTTAATGGATAAATATTTATCAAATAATTACTGGAGGTAATACTATGACAAACGAACAGAAAAATAAAATTGATGAACAGATTAAAAAAATGATTGTTCAAATGACTATCTGTATATCAATGAATCGACAAGAACATCTCTCGTTACTTGATACTATGGCAAAATTAGAGACAACTAATAATTGGTCTCATACATTAAAATGGGTCTTTGTTGATAATGATCCAAATAAGACAATTTTTCATGAAGTATCAATAACAAAATTAGCGCATTTATCTAATGTGAGCACAAAGTTTGAAATCCGATCACTCTATGTTAATAGTGATATAGATGAGAAAAATTATTATGATCTTTGTGTATTATTAGAAATGATATTTGGTGACCATACTCTTATAGAAATGAAAAATTTTCCAGTATCATCTGAATTTATAGAAGAATTCAATAAGGCTAATGAATCTGAAGTCGGTTTATATGATAGAGATAAATATGATGGTAGTATCAATTATGAGTATAGCGAAGTATATGGAATTGTTAGTAATCCAAAAGATACTCTTGATATTGATAGTAACATCAACCATTTTAGTAATTATTGTTCCAAAGTATGTATTGTTCCAACAGGTTTTTGTCATACAATAACTGAAAATCTTAAAACGTTCTATTCATCAAGTTATCTTTCTGGAGATGATGGAATTGCTTATGTTGAAACAACAAGTAAAGAATTTAGAGAACTAGATGAATCTAAATTTGATAAGTATGATGAAACATTTGATTTTCTAGTTAATAATCGTGATAATATTCCTGACAGTTTACATGAAGAACTTTTTACTAGTATGATAGGTGATATCAGTGACGTTTCTACTGCACTTGCATTAAAGAATGTAACACGAGCTTATAACTATATCTGTAATACATTTAAAATTATTCTATAAATAAAACCGTGGCTATAATTAATTATAGCCACGGTTTTATTTTTTTTTTAAAATGCACATATGAATATAATAACTGCTAATATTTTAGCAACGTGTTTTCTAATGAAATTTGTAATATTATTACAAACTTTTTTAAGCATATTTATTTTTTTAGGAATAATATTATCTCCCGATGCATTATATAATGATTCAACAGATTCAACTTTTATTTGAATCTCTTTGAGTTTGGTTTCACATTCTCGTATAGTTTGAAAAACCTGGGATTTATTATGCATTTCATTATCTACAAATTTTAAAGCTTGGTCTATTGGAACCGTTATTTTTATTTGATATACTTCTTCAAGTTTTTCATCCCATTTTTTTAATATCTTTTTAAAATTTTCAATATCTTGTTCAATTTGATCTCCATTATCATATTTTAATTTTGTCATACGTTCAACAGATTCCCACAGTTCATCGACTGCGTTTAAATATATATTTTTACATTTATTAAAATCCATAGTAATTATGTGAGTTTTACCTTTTTTCTTAAGATCTTCAAGATAGCTTTTTTTACTTATTAAATCTAAATCAACTTTATTTGATCTTATAAAATCATCTATTTTTAATTGTATTTTTTTCATAAACGTCGATATTATATTTATTAATTTATTAAAAAAATCTCTAGCTTTTGTTAATAATGAACGTTTATCATTTTCAGTTAAATAGTGATTTTCAGAATACATTTCTTCACATTTTATTATTGCTCTAGTCAGTCGGTCATCATTAATTGCAGCAGTTGCTTCATAATAGAAATTTTCTTCATAAAAGAAATTATCAATAGTTTCCATGATATAAATTCCTCCTCATAATAATATTTGATTACATTAATGTTTTTCAACAAATTATTAAGGAGGTATGTATATATGGAATTATATATTACAGATTCGACTATGACTAGTTATAAACTTCCTCAAAATATTGATAATGGTAGATTAACCTATACAATACCTGCAAATCAATGGGAAATGGGAACTTCTATAGATGCATCAACTGGTGAACTTACTACAGATGTTGATAAGGCTACTTCTCCAATATTAAAATTTATCAGAGGATTCGATACGATAAATATAATTACTATACGTACAGTACAAGTTATGTTATTTTTCTACGATAAAAATATGAACTTCATTCAGGATATGTATCAACAGAACTTGTTAAATTCTACTACACCTAACTGGAGAAATAATAATGATTTTATTAATTTAACTGACGGAACATCTGATGCTATTTATTTTAGGATTGTATTAAGTGATAAAACTGAAATACCATCATCTGGAATTACATATTGCTACAAAAATAAATATACTAAACTTAATATAACATATGATACATGGACTCCACAGGTAATAGATAATTCAACAGGACAACCGTCAACTGTTGATACATCTTATAGATTCCATTCAGATTTTATAAAAATACCTTATAATAAAACTCGTGTTGCATTGGTATCAAGAATGACGAAAAGTAGAAACTCTAATTTTTTTATATATGAATACGATATAGATAAAAACTTTATTCAACCATTGAACACTGATTTAAAAACATATCGAACCTTTATATTATTGAATGAAAATACGAAGTATATCAGACCCATGACTGATTGGGATTATACGATCGACTCAGCTGCATATAGGTATGTCCTATTGTTTAATTAAAAGGAGGAATTGAATATGACGTTTGACGAGTATTTCAAAAAATATCTTGGTGTAGGTATTGATTTTGACCACGCATACTCATATCAGTGCTTTGATTTAGCTAATGATTTTAATGCTAAAGTCTTAGGTACTAGACCGTTTATTGGTATGTGTGCATATGAGATCTATACTAATTTTAAGAACCAACCGGATAATTCTAAGTATCAATTAATACCCAATACTCCTGATTATGTGCCCATTAAGGGTGATATTATAGTATGGGGTAATTCATTAGGTCAGTTTGGTCATGTTGCAATAGCAACTGGTGAAGGAACTACTTCTTGGTTTACTTCATATGAACAGAATTGGACTGGCAATAATGATCCTGTTACAAAGGTTAAACACGACTATAATCATGTACTTGGATGCCTTAGGTTTAAGGATCAGAGTAAAATAACAGGTAAATTGTCATCTTCTTCAAAATCTAATGGTAAATTAGATGATGATGGTTTCAAGAAAGGTGACAAGGGCACTGGAGTTTTAGCCCTTAAGAAATTATTATTAATTGCTAAGTCTAAGAAGCTATTAACTTCAACAATTGATAATACTGGTGGATTCGGTGGTGGAACTGCTAATGCAGTTAATGCTCTTTTAAAGAAATGGAAATATCAAGAAACTGGAATTGCTGGAGCTAATTTTATTAATAAGCTTTATGAAGAAATTTCTAAATCTTGATTTTTTATAAAATAAAGAGGTATGGAAGTTATTTCCATACCTCTTTATTTTTTTAATAAAAAAATATTCATTATGTAACACTTTATTAATATTTATGGGTCATTAGCTCATCCGGCAGAGCACATCACTTTTAATGATGGGGTACGGGGTTCAAGTCCCCGATGACCCACTTATTTTTTTGGAGAGATACCCAAGTGGATGAAGGGTCCGGTCTTGAAAACCGGTAGGCTGTAACAGGTGCAAGGGTTCGAATCCCTTTCTCTCCGTCTATAATAAATATAAAAAAATAAAACGAAACCACAGATGCCAACCTGGGGATATCACTTTCGTTTTATTCCGAATAATATTTAATATTCTCGCTGCTGAACAGTTGCAAACGAATATTAAATATTATTCAATAATAATATTTTTTCTTCTTTAATTACAGGGATCTCTATTAAAGTTACTCCTGCAGTTAAGTAACTTATCTATAGAAATCAATACACCGGGTCAAACGAACAAATACTAATTTGTTGTTCTACTGCGGTTGTATATTCTTAGAATGAGAACGATATCTTTTCTCATTCCGTGAACCCCACCACTATATAGTTAGATACATATGACTTATGTTAATTCATATGCCTAACCAAAAATATATTGTATAATCGTAATAATTTATTATACGATTATGTACATAAGGTTAATATAATTTGCCGCTGTGGTGGAATAGGCAGACACAAGGGACTTAAAATCCCTCGGTAGCGATACCGTACCGGTTCAAGTCCGGTCAGCGGCACTTGTTAATAAAAAATTATTTTATTAACATTTATGTAAGGTTGAAAAACCTTTAGAGCAAAAACCTGGTAAGTCGGCTAGCGTTATAGAGTCGTGTTATACATGATCTATGTTGCGGACAGCAAAAGGTTCTAGAGTTATTACGTTAATGTGCATTAAGAGTTTCGGTACATCCAACGAGAGCCGCTATAAGCGATTTCCCAACAAAGGCACTGCCATTCAGTCGGACACATCTTTCAGAGTCGGACAGAGAATTGGATATTAGCCAATGGGGATGCAAGAAATGGCGGAAGTCTTATCGTATCGGAAAGAGCACAGAGAGAGGGCAAGCAGATGGCGGCCCCATACGTTCCCAGGGCGGGAAAGAAACCCGCCCATACTCTAGTTTTTTAAATTAAATTATAAATTTAATTCATAAAGCACCACGCATGATAAAAATAGAGTAGCTTCAATGGTCTGTTGAAGCTACTCTATTTTTATTCCCATAAACTATTATTAACATTTAAATAAAAAAATTTTTAAATGAGGTGATTATAATGGGATTAAATCTTAATTATTCCGGTACTACAAGATTTGTAGATACTGCAGATGTACTTACCGATGATTTTGGTTATACTGGTGATATTGCATTTATAATTGAAGAAAGTGAAGTTGATGGAACTCCTGTAATTACTTACGAAGCCTCCACATCTGAAACAACTGGTGCTCTTGAAGTAGTAGCTGATAATGCTGATCCTTTTGACGATACTACTGAAGTTAAACTGGCGACCGTTATAGAAACACTTGCTACTGCTAAAGTTGGAGATTTTGTAAAGAAAATTACAACTACTCCTAAGGTTAAGACTACCGTAAATAGCGGTGCATATGTAAAGTACAAGACTGGTTGGGTTGCAATTAATCTTGATTAAACATTAATGGATAGTAAGAATGCTCTTACTATCCATTTTTTATAAAAAACAGACTTACCGGCTTTCAGCGTATTAGTCTGTTTTTAACACAACTTTTAGCCCCCACTATTGCAGAGGATACTTCGTTGTGTTTTTAGTTAGTGTGACTTTTAGCCCCCACTATTGCAGAGGATACTTCATCACACTAATCTGGTAAATCAATCCATCATGGAGTTTATCCACTCCATATCAGATTGGGCAAATTCAACTGTTGTTGCCCAAACTGCCAACCACTCTCGGACGTCCTGGACGCTAAAGCGTCCGATGGAAAGATAGTGATCTCTCCACAATGCAAGATCACTATTTTTAAGTTTGCCAAGCGGCCTCTTTTGAAGCCGCTTGGCAAACTTTCCATAGGGGATACTGTAAACAGGTTCCCCGGGAAAGTCAGGCCAGAAGACGATATTGCCGATGATGAAGATTCTGGCATCCTCGAAGGATGTCGGAAGACATTCTTTGACTTCCGGCCACCTCCTTTCAAGGAGGTTGAGAAGGAAGTGCATGCTGTCCTCCTCCAAGACCCCGATTACACTCGGGTTAAATACTGCGGTCTGAATCAAGAGCGCAATATAATACTGAAACATATTTTTTCTGACTTTTTTAATAATTCTCTTTTTCATAGTTTTAGCCCCTCCTAGGCTATATTTTGAGTTTTTGTGACAAGGGTAACCAAAAAGCATGACTGCTAAAACAAACCCTTCTAATAAATTTATATATGTAATAAATCCATTATAACGAACCCTACGTCTTACCTTCTTCTATTAAGAATGCGTAAGTTGTATAATGAATATTATTCATATACACAGAGATAGTATATCATTGAAGAAATTGACTTTACTGTTTATATATAAATTAATATTAGATATTATTTTATATATAACAACAATATAATTCAATGGGGTATAGCCAAATGGTTAAGGCAGCGGACTTTGACTCCGTCATTGGCAGTTCGAATCTGCCTACTCCAATTTATTGTTAATTTATTTTTATATTAACAAATTAATAATGTTTAGGATTAAAGTGCCCATCCTTGTCCTCGACGTTGTTTTCACTTCCCTATAAATCTACTATGTTTAATTACATAAACATAGTAGATTTTTTATTCCTTATATAGTATAATGAAAACATATAAATAAAAAACATTCAAGAAAGGATGATTATAATGCTTACAGAAATTGTAGATTCTATTAGAAGAAAACGTGCAGGATTTATTCATGAAGTTAGTTTTATCAGAGAAATGGCTAGAGATGATGCTATTGCTGATAGTATTGATAAATCAGAATCAATGTATGTAAGAGAAACGTTGGATGACATTAAAAATGCAAATCAGATGGTAACTGAAATGACTGCTGCATTGGAAAAGAATGATTTAACTGATGAAGATGAAGCAGAAATCAATTATTTATTGGAAGCTACTGAAGATGTATCATTCGATGAAATGATTATGAATGCTAAAAAAAAGTAATAAATAATAGGTGACAGATGTGTTTCTGTCACCTATTATTTATTCTTAAAGAATATTATTAAATAAACAGCTTATTAAATTAATTTGAAAGGAATGATACTTAATGGATGTAAAATTTTCATTAAATGATAAATCTGATGGAGAAAGAGCATTTGCTCCGAATAATCAATCAGAAATGAAAGATTTCTCTGTTCCTGAGAACAAGAGTGAAATTATTGATAATAGTAAAGTATATGGTGACTATTCAGAATATATAAAGAATCATCATCCAATATTTTCTAAAGTTCCATATAAACAGTTTAAAAAAGACTGGGAGGATTTATCAATAAATACATTATTTAAAACTGTCGAAAAACCTGAAGCTATTATCAAAGAAATCTATGATAATATTACATTACCTGAAAGAAGTACTTCTGGAAGTGCTGGATATGATTTTAGAATTCCGTTTGATATTTCTATTTATCAGGGTACAAGTATAGTAATTCCTACAGGAATAAGATGTAAAATGCCTAAAAATTGTGTTTTATTGATTGTTCCTAGGAGTGGTCTAGGGTTTAAGTATAGAATAGCTTTAGCAAATACTATAGGTGTAATTGATTCCGATTATTATAATGCAGATAATTACGGACATATAATGATTAAGATAGTTTTTGATGGTGATAATCATCGTACTGCTTTTGCTATAAATGAAAATGATGATCCTGATGTAAGATTTAATGTTTCTCAAGTGCATAAACTTGACACAAAGCCTAATCAATCTTCACAGTATTTAAATCTTAAAGCAAATCAAGGATTCGCTCAAGGAATATTTGTTAATTATTGTATAACAGCAAATGAAATTCTGGAAGACGGGGAATCTAAAATGAAACGTAGAACCGGAGGAATTGGTTCTACAACTTAAAAAAATAAAGTAGAATGCGGTTTATTCATATCGCATTCTACTTTATTTTCATACTGGAGTTATAGTTATATTATGATTAACTATCAATAAACGGTCAGTTTGTCTAATTTCAATCTTTGCATATTTAAGCATTTTCTCAGTTGCTCTATGTTCAGGTGAATCAGGTTTTTTATCATGAATATAAATAACTTTAGATATTCCTGATTGAATTATTGCTTTACAACACTCGTTACATGGAAAATGAGTTATATATATCCAAGAATTTTTTATAGATGTTTCTGCATTTAATATTGCATTTAATTCAGCATGAACAACATAACCGAATTTATTTTTATCAATATCTTTTTCAGTTTTAGTCCATGGGAATATATTATCAGGACAATTATTTGGAAACCCGTTATATCCTAATGATATAACGTGTTTATTAATCGGATTTACTATACAAGCACCAACTTTGCATACGGGATCTTTACTTCGTAAAGATGTTACGAATGCTAAAGTTAAAAAATATTCTTCCCATGAAAGTATCTGGTCTTTTTTTATATAAACTCCATCAATATTGTCATTCATTATAAGCATCTCCTTTAGTTGTAATTTAACATTAGTGTTATTTTTAATATAAAAAAATACCGTGATATGTAGTGTAAGATGTACACGGTATTTTTTTGGAATGATTATCTAAAAGACCATTCATGGTCTTCCTCAAACCATTCCAATGTGTCTCCGGAGCTAAGTTCTATAATATCTCCGGAGAATAATATCATAGCTTTTTGTGGTTTGTACAGCCACATTGAGCTGTACTTTACAATTGCATATCTGGCAAGAAATCTTACAATTTCTCGCCATTTATCCAACGGTAAATGATTACTTTGAGGCCATTCCTCAAAGTAATCGTTAACTGTTTCATTGAGATACTCCAGTATCTCGTTTTTACTATTGTATGATAGCATATTATCACCTCCACAAATATATTATATTAATAAATTATGGAGATATACGAATAAAAAAATAATAGCCGTATAATTTATACGGCTATTATTTTTTAAATGCTGTTTAAGAAGAATAGCAATTCGTCACTTATCATGTCTTCCGAATATTCAATTTCTTTGCCAAGTAATTCAGGATTTTCATATGTGACATAGCTAAATTTCGTGTTTATTAAACTGCTTAAAAGACTCAGAATATAATCAGGTTTAATTTGCTGAAGATATGAATACTTATTATTTATCAGATTCTGATATAAATATGATTCTTCAATTTTAGATATAAATCTATTATTTCTAATAAGTCTTGTATTTACTTTAGTTTCAAGATTACCTGTCAAAATATATGGTAAAGCAGCTTGATACACATCATCTCCCTGATGTTCAAATCCCAGTTCGATTAACAGCTTCTTTTTCAATAAAAGCATTAACATAATATATTGACGCCTAGTTAAAAGATTGAGGTCTCTATAAGCACCAAAATATTTTGTATAATACGAGTTAATCAACTGAATTTGTATTGAGGACGGGTAATGATTATAACGGTAGTAGTTAATCTCATCTTCAGTCAGAGGAACATCTATTATTCGCTGAATACGTTCTATTGTTTTTTCAATATTAATATCAGCAAATGTAGTAATACCCTCATCCATTTTAGCAAGATTCATTGCCATCTTATCAACACCTGAAAGCCCATCACTATTCTCAGTTTTTGTAATTTCGGTTATGTTCTTTTGATATTGATATCTCAAGAAATAACCTAATTGAAGTTTGATAATGGTCTTATTGAATCCTATAACGTTATTGTTGAATTTATATTTAAACATAGTATCACTAATTAATACATTATTAGTGAACTTGTGGATGATGGTATAAATATCATCACCAAAGATTTCTCTTTGCTCAAACAATAACGAGTTATTACTATTGGATTCTAATATTTTCGCTTTAACATATACAAATAACTTGTTGTACATATCTATCTTACTTAAAGCATAATATCTTTCACCATCATCAAAATAATAGAATGTTGAATATCCATCACTACTAGTAACAGGAGTTAGAATGTTTTCTTCAACACCCTTTTTTATTACATTGGGATCAACTCCTTCTTCAACTATTTCATTATTTGAATTAAACAAATCGTATGAAGTTCCATATCCAAATAATGGAAACAATCTCTGATAGAATCTGAATAAGATATCACTATCCTTATTCATCTTTATCTGATTTATATTGGTATAGTGGAATATTACTAATGACATTATCTTGATTCCAAACGAAATCATTAATAAAATTTTAACGTGCTGATTAGTGAATTCCAACGATTCAAGATGTTTCTTCATTGATTTCATATATTTCTTTTTGTCATCTGAAGAGTCCTCTATATCACCTATATAGTTGTCATCAACTAATTTGATTATTTTCTGTACCATAGTAGGTGTAAAAAGAACTTCATAAATGAAATCAATAAAAGAGTCCATGTTTTCTTCATTATAAATCTTTTGTTTGTCTAACGTATATTTCAGCTTAAGATAAGCTAACGCCAATTCATTATCAGGATCATAATAATTAATAAAATAGTTAATATAGTTGGCAATATACGTTAAAGGTGGATCACCTCTCCCTTTCTTATCATTAACGTAAGCTTTCTTGATAATAGTAAAAATGTCTAACACTTTCAAGTTTTCAGAATCAAACACTTTTTCAAAATGGAATACAAAAAGTTTCCCATTTCTTTCAGCTATTATCTGATTCTTCTTTGGTGCCCACGAATCGATGTGGACAGGTTTTTTTGTTTCCATGACGTCGTTTCCCTCCGTTCATTTCCAAAATCTTTAGTCACAAGTGACGCTAAAAGATAATATATAACTACTATCTTTTAGTGCTCTTTTTTGCAACTATTTTAGGTTTATGCCCACCACTTTTAATCTTTACAACTCTATGATTCGATACATTACCTCCTTTCGATGAAGAATAAGAAGCCATCTTTCTTTTCAGTTTATTAGCCTTTTGAATATCCTTCTGTTTATTTTTACTTTGATTTTCAATATCTTTACGAAGTTTCTTTTCAGTATTCATTAATTCTTGGTCGAATTTGACTGACCTAAAATCTGATATATCTGCAAAGAACTTTTCAGGATTTTTCTTTTTTCTAACAAGAAGACCTATCTTGTTAAGATATCTGAATCGACCGTCTGATAAAAACTTGCAAGCGAAAAATATAGATTTATCATAAGATAATTCCATATCGGCATTAGTCTTCTCAGGCATAACATCAGCATATTCTGGATCAAGTTTATCATATATTTCTTTAATAAGATATCCATGTTTCTTATATAAAGCTGCATATCTATACATGAATCCAGGACTATTTGAAAAGAATTGCATGTAGTATTGTCTCAAACTTATTGTTTTATTAAGTTCGGGTTTATTTGTAAAAAACTTTATAACGACGTCATACTCGTACTTTCCATCACTATGACTTTCAGAAGGTACTCGCAGATGAACATAATACGACTCACCTATTATTGTAAAACCAGCTACATAGATCTTGTGTTTTTGCACAAAATCTTCATATAACTTAGAATATTTTACATTTTTATCCATTGAACCTGACTCTCCAAAAGGAGAATACATGAATTCACCGATAGTTTGGTATTTAGGCATAGTCATTACTCCTTGTTAAAAGTTGTGTTTTTGAGTCACAACCATCTGGTTTCCGGTTATGAGTATTGATATAAGGTCAATAGTCGCTTTAAGAATTTCTTCATCGGTTTGAACGCTATTCATAATTCTGTTAGAGAACTTCTTAGTTGATACATCATAAACAACTCCATACTTTATAGAGTATTTAACAATAAGATCTGCTAATGATGTTGATATGATGCCATTCTTATTAGTCTTCATATCATTGCAGAGATTATCAAGCTTATCAAAATCGGTAAATATCTGTTTAAAATAATTACCAAAATTCTCATACAGTGTTTTAGGAAATCCTGTTTCAGGTTTTAAATCAAGGTCAAAATCAACATTGATCGATTCGCCATAAGCATTTACTAAAACGGTTTTATATACATCGGAAAATCCACCATAAAGAATATCATAAAGACACCTAGTAACCTCGTCTAAATTATCTTTACTCATTAATTGTGAAAGCACTGAAAGTAAATCAACATTACAACCATTAATAACACCGTGATTAAATGCAGAAGCTGCTGCTTTTATAGCATCATCAACCGCGTCTTTTAACAGTTTCTGAGATAACTCACTATCAGCGCCTACTTCGATAATACCCATTTTTAAATTCAATGAGTAATATCTTTCCTGAGCTTGGCTAACTTCAAGATTGAATGTACCAAGCTTCTGATATTTTCTTTCAGTTTCAGTAAGTATATCTTTAGCATCTTTACGAATAAGATTAAACTTATTCTTGTCAAAGAAGAACGTACCTATCACTGAAGATTTCAGACCTATAGAAATATCCCTTGCATACCCAAGCCGTATTGCATTTTCAATAAGTTCGACCGGTGTACTGATAGCATCACTAGGTTTGTCTTGTTGAGTTACATAAAATAGTGGTTTATCACCAGCTATTCTCATAGACCGGATATTAGGTATATCATCTCTATGGTCGATATTAAATACTTCATAAATTTGATGTCTATCACCATTGTTTTCTATTGCGTCCATAATTCCATGAAGGATTGAACGGTCAATGACAACAGTGTTAGTAAGTACAGCAAAATCTTCAACAAGTCTCTTTGCGTGAGCAGATGTTGCTTTGTATGTAGTTAATACCATATTAACATCTTTGGTTTTACTATACTCATTATTTAAATCTCTTGCTATGATTTGTTTAATTGCAACTTCATCATAGAACGGAGCTGCAACTATAAGATGTCTACCTCTTACCATACAATGAGAATTAAGAGGTTTAAGAATCTTCTCATAAACATCTTTAGTTATCTTAGTAGAGAAAATTATAAAGTCTGCTTCATTTAACTGCATAGTATCATTATCTGAATTGATATACAGTTTATCCGTCAAACTCATATCAAATTTATAACCATCAATAAGCTTCTTGCGTGTAACACCGTCAGGTGAAAGCATACAGCTTATTGCAGGGCATCCTAATTCCTTATAAAGTTCGGATATATATTCAGTTATCTGTTCATCACCATTACTTGATACATAAACAACATCATATATATTACGATATAATTCATCAGGATTATCACTTTGAATGACTCTAACACGTTTTCTTAACTCTGTTATTATGTCATTCTTCATCTGTGAATATTTTTTCAGAATATCTCTCGGAAGAATAGACTTAGATCTAAGCCAATCTCTATGAATCAAATAATTCTGAAAAATACTATTGGTTGCTATTACCGCAGAAGTTGTACCATCACCAACCGAATAATTGAGACGACCGCATATATCTGCAGCCATATCAGCAATTGCTTGGTCAACTAATGTTTCAGAAGCATCCATAGATAAATTTTTCATAATTGTATATCCATCCTTAGTAACATGACTCCAAGGATAATTATAAATAATAGTGGGAGCACCATAGGGTCCAAATGATTTAGACAAAGTCTCCCATAAGAGATGGAATACTTTCTGTATTCTATCTTCAAAATCTTCTTTAGAAATTACATTAACTGCTGGATCTTTTTTAAATTTACGCCCAGAAGACGAACTCATATCAATACCAACAGCAAGTTCTTCAATATTTTTGTTATTCATTTTTAATTACTCCTTTTCGTGTTTATAAAATGGGTTAAGTAGGTGTTCAAAATAAAATTATATTCTACTAATTACATTTTATATTGCTGGTAAATAAGCCATATTAAACTTATATTTATTTAGTAATATATCGGGATCAGCAATAAAGGTACCCTCATCAGTTAGATTATAATCGTAATTTTGAGCAACTATAACAGAGCGATAGTTTAACATATTCATTTCAGCCATGATATTCAACTTATTCATATCGGAAAATACAAACGTTGAATCACTATTTATTTGAGGGAGGATTTCTCTAAAATCACCCCATATAAATTTTACTGTTTCAGGAAAATTATTCTTAATATCAGCTTCAATTTTAGTATTATATAATTCATTATATATGACCACGCTTTTTACTATGGTATTATGAGCAGATACTGAAGCAACTGTTTTCGCGAATGGTAAAAAAGGTATTGAATATATTTCATTTATACTCTCTAAATAATTATTAAGCGCTAAACTGAAAAAATTTTCAACTATTGCTTCTTTTTGAATTTTTGGGTTAAAGCATTCTAATATATTTTGATGTCTTCGGTGAATATACCATTCAAGCATTTCAGGAACCGTGTGATAGGATTTGATTTCAGAAATATCAAATGCTTTATTAACGAGTTTATCATCTTGAATAGCGAATAACAAAGGAAGCATTGGCATTTTTATTATATCATGATATTCTACAAACATACACTTTGCATTAGCAAATGTTTCGCATTGTGAGGTAAAAATATTGACTACATTATCACGATTCATTTTTCATCCTCCTTATAAAAAAAAGAACGAGTAGTTATTTCTAACTACCCGCCCTATCTTAAGATTACATTATGGGAAGAAATTCATCAAAATCTCCACTAAAATTATTTGTTGGAGCAGAATAACTATCAGTATTATTCTGATTATTATTTGAATTCTTGAATACTGCCTTATTAGCATTTGAATAATTTATTGAATGTGCAATAGTAGGAACTAAATCCTGAGCTTTCTCAATCTTCTTCATAAAGTTAAATAAGTCAGCTTCTATTTGTATTTCTTTTCCCTCGCCAGTTTGGTAGTCATAATCTACCATATAACTCTTTTTATTAAATTTGTGTTTTATTACGTTTTCGTTTGTTGTTGTACCATTATCTGACAATCCGATTGCAAGTTCAAGATAAGAATCTTTACCATCAAAGATTATCGATAATGCTTTCTTTTTATCTCCTGAGCCCATAGCGATAGTAACTTTTGCTTCATGGGGATTCTCGTTTTCTATCGCAGGCTTAATATATTTATTAAACCCTTCGAGTAATGCTAAAGCATTCTCTTCTCTTATACTTGTGGTAATGGTAGAAGTTTTATCAGATGCATATTGTGTTAGTCCATTAGCATCTTTTCCAACAGCAGGTTGAATCTTTAATGAAAGATTTCTGTTCCATCCTCCTACTGATAAAAGGGAAGTGTCTGAATATGATGTATAAAATGCAGTATTAACATTCACACCATTACCATTTCCGTTATTGTTTCCGAACATCATAAAAATCAATCCTTTCAAATTTTATTTAGTAATTCAATTAATTGAATTACCATAATATTATGTATATTTATTTTATTTATTCTTTTTTCGTTTACCATATTTTTTAAGAATTTTATTTCTAATTTTTGATTCTAGTTCTATATAAAAATCATCATTAATCATTTCAATATATTTTTTTACAAAATTTCCTGTAATCAACCACTCATCAAATTTTTCTTTTACATACTCAGTTTCAAGACAATTATTAGATTCAATTAATTCAAAAAATTCATCAACTGATATATCTTGTGATAAAATATAATGAATTATTGAGCCCAAATTGGATAGAATAATAACGTCATCCTCATTATCAATTTCAGATTTGAAATTCATAGTAGTTACATCTTTTCTTTTGGGTGATATTTCTTCATCTAATAATTCTTCTTTATGTAGATTAATATAATTCATAATTAGATTAATAAAGTTTTTCTTTATATTGGTAATAAAAAATCTATATGTTTGAAGAATTAGAAATTCTCCATCTTCTCCCATATCATCTAATTCTGGGAAACCTATAGATAGATAACTTTGAAAAATATCTTTCATAAATTGCATAAATTTAATAAAGATTTCTTCAACTTCTTCTAGTTCTTCTTCATAAAGATTTTCTTTACTAAAATGATATTTAATCAAAAAACTTTGGATGTAATCACGTTTTCTGTATTCAAATGGGTCTTGAAATTGTGACTCAATAGATTTCTGTATTAAATTTATTGGCACATTTGATAAAAATAACTCATCTGAAAAATCAGTGGGTTCATAATTTGTTTCTTCATAATCTTCATAAACAAATGACATTTGGACCTCTCCTTCACATGTTAATTATAAGAATCGTGGTTCATTCTTAGCTTTAACAGTAAGTTTATTATTATATTGAAAATCACAAATATTTTCACAGCATTCACAATTGTGATTACAACACTCACATTTATTATCATTTTTTTCAGGAGGTCTTTTAGGAGGACAAGTACCGTAAAGAGCGCAATCTTTATGAGGACAATATGACTCTTGAATACATTTTTGTTTTCCTGCAATAAATTTACCGTTCATATAATTAATCATAGGTACATTAGATTTACCTGTCATATCAGCATAATTAGGATCAATAAATTCAACAATTCTACCACAATTACAACATCTTAAAGTATGACCACTTATTTCACCTGTACATTTATCTACAATATCTGTATATAATTTATTTTTACATCCACAGTAATGACATTTTTCAAGCATATGTTCAGAACGAGCAAATTCTCTCATATAATTACCTTCTTTCATAAAAAAATATTTTATGTATTTGTCGATAATAAATATATAAGTGCTGTTATAAAAAATATATTTTTCGTTACGACTATAAAAAAATTATCTATTTTCACCCCTCTTTTCACTACATTGTTTCACTTTTACAGATATATAATGTATCTTTATTTTTTCGCAATATACGATTTCTCATATAATATAATAAAAGATTGAATATATATCGTTAAAAAGATAGTAGTTATGATTTTTTGTCATAACTACTATCTTTTTTATTAAAACTTAATTATATTTGTAATGGTGTTAGTTTTTCTATTAACTCCATTATGAGTTTTACCTTCTTCTGTAAATTTAACCCCAAATATTTCTAATACCGGTTCGAATGGAGCTGTTATATTGTTTATCATAGTAGCATAATCAATATATGGTTGAGCCCATTCGGGAATTGTACTATTACTTGGAATAGCTAATACTTGTAATCCTTTCTTTTTATAAATCCAAGAATCGCTCTTTAATTTTGCATATTTAGGATTACTTTCAGATACAACTTCATCAACAAATGTATTCCATGCAATAGGACCGAGCTTTTTAAATTTAGTTCTAAATTTTTTAGGTATATCATTATACCAATCTTTCTTTTTTATATTGACATAATCTATACCAGGGTCTTTGGTTTTAGTTACAAATATTCCTGTCGTATCATTGAATATCTTATCAATAATAATTCGGTATATTTCAGGGTGAGTGTATTTTAAATCCTCAATATCTTCTTCGTTAAATATATTCATTTTAACTAAACTTACTTTAGATGGGAACTCAATTGAATTATCGGGGTATAATAAATTCCACGTAATTACACCTCTGACGCTTTGACTTGTACCGGGGTCTTTATAAGCACCAAGTTCCTTAGCACTTCCATTAGGAAGAAAGGTTCTTTCACCACGCTTAATAGAATCCCTAATTTCTCTTCTAAAATCTTGAATTCCTCTGATCATATCTCTTAATTCGATCTCTTCTGAATTTAGTATATGATTTTGAATTAGTTTCATAAATACACTTTCGGCATATTCACTAGTGGTTGCTTTTTTAAAGTCAAAACCTTTAATATCAGATTTGGGTTTAGTTAATAAATTACCCTCACGTAGTTTTTGTTTTGATATATAACGTTTCTTAGTATTTCCGATTACTAATAAACTATTAAAGAACTCATTCTTCATATCAAATCGTTCTTTATACTCGTCAGGTATATTAGAGCATTCGCCATAATAATCAAACATTTTACGTATCGCATGAGTTATTGTATACGTTATAGTGTTTACTATTATAAATGTATTATGCTCAGCATCTCGATTGAATGTAGAATCTTTGATCACATTATTGAATATATAGTTTATCAATGTGTCTAATGATAAGAAATTTGAATCAGTATCTATTACTGTAACCACTCGTCTATTAAAATTTTTCAATCTATAGATTCTATCCATAGACAAATATTCTACATAGCAATATTTAATCAACATTTCGCACAATAATTTTAATTCTTCCTCAACAGTTTTTGGGGGAGAATTAGGGTCCATGAAATATTGCTTATCTACAAATTTATTCCAATCTTTTGCAGATTTATCAATAAATTCATTGTAATACTTACCCGGAATTTTATCTTTCCAATCAGAATCTTTGGTGTCTACATATTCAAGATTTTCTACTGATTTAAATATGGTAAGTATTATATCTTTAATATTTTTATGGTTATCAATAAATTCTATCATATTATTTTTATAATATAAAGATGTCAATTGTTCACTATTGAAATTTTTTAAATATTTAAAAAGAATTTCTTCATCATTATCTTCTCGATTTAGTATTTTTTCTATGAGCCTGTTGTATACATCATTAATATCTTTACGTTCAATAAAGTTATCAATCTGAGAATCTTCATTAATTACAATATTAATCCATTCGATTAATTCTGTAATATTGAGATAGATATAATTATCTGCAAGAAATGATTCAAACATTGTTTCAGCAGTGCTTATTACAGATTGAGCTGTTAGTGTTGTTGCTGGGCCACTCCACTTAGAATAAAATGCTGCCGTAGGAGCACCTGAACCACCATACCAAGAATTCATGTTAATCTTTTCATTATTTTGTTTTCTATCCAATGTTTGATATTCATAACTGTCAAAACCAAGTTTTTCTCCAGCTACAAACATTTGATTTTTAAAACGTTTTCTGCTTGCGGCCCAGTCATCAAGCATTAATCTTATAGGATTCAATGCTTCATTTTGATTTTTGTAAAATGTGCCATTTCCTGCAATAAGAGGTTTTCTGGATAGAATCCAATCAAATACACTTATTAGTGTAGTCTCATGTGATTCTCCGGTGTAGTTATTATCTAATTGAACTGTGGGATTTTCTCCTTGTTCTTTTATCATTTTTAATATTATTTTTTTAATATCATCCTCACTCCATTCAGGGTTGAGTTTAAGCATGACTTTAGTCATCCTCTTTACATATTTATTAATAAATTCACTATTTGTATTTATATGTGTTTTACTCATTATAAATCATCCTTTCATTTATTTATAGATAAATTAAGTATTTGTCGACCTGTATATCATTTTTAATATTTTTCATAAGATACATTTATATAAGTTATTTTAATGGTTTTAAAAAGGAAAACAAGTTAATAATAAATTCATATGAAAGGAATGATTATAATATGAGTAAATTTTCTGATTTATTAGGAAAACCGTTACCGTCAACAACATCTGAATTATTTAATAATTTTCTTGAGAGTGATGATGAGGGTATTCCTGATTTAGACGATGATGAATTAAAAGATATGACTGATGATGAGGATATAGATGCATCGGATAAATCTATTAAAGATGAATGTGGAAATGGTAGCTGTGCTTCTGGTGAGGAGTGTGGACCTAACGGTTGTGCTCCCGGTAATGAATGCGGCGATCCTGAAGCAGCTGATATAGCATCAGATATCTCCGATAATGACCTTGACGACATCGATAATATGAGCGATGAGGAATTAGCTGAATTAGATTCAGAATTACTTAATGACCAGTATGATTCTTTTGCTGATGATGAGGAGGAAGTAACTCTTACTCCCGCTGAACAAGAAGAAGCAGATGATATGATGGGTATTGCTGCAACAACAGTGCTTGTTAATGATGAACTTAATAAAGATGAAAAGAAGAAGTTTATTGAATCAGCAGTTGATGTAAAAGCTGCTATTAATGAAGGTCTTCTTTTAGAATCTGATATTAATGAAATGGCATGTTCGTTAGGTCTTGTTACTGAAGGTAACAATTATAACAAAAAGATGATTATCCGTCTTGATAAGCAGGCTAAACAGAAGCAGCTTTATGCTATCGCTGTAAATGTATCTGCTGCTGCCCATAATGATCCGCAGTATCGTCAGCTTAAGAAGCTTAATAGAATGAGAAGAATTCTTAGAGCTAAGCTTGATAGAAAGTATCATACTGAAGCAGTTAGAAGAATGCGTGTATATTATAAGAGATTAATATCTTCAAGGTCTACACCGCTTGCTTCAATTGGTAAGGATCTTGTAAAGAAAGATAATTAATAAAATATGAACTAATTAAAAACATAAATGGATAAACGGTATTTTGTAATACCGTTTATCCATTATTTTTGTATATATATTATTTTTGTAGTCTTAATGATCAATGTCAATGACTATACCAACTTATGCATTCCTATCAGAGGATATCAGTCATAAGGTATCGAGTATAGTTGAGACAAATAAATTTTAAAGGAGGAATCATTATGACTAACATAGTTAACGAAAACACGAATAAGCCTACATCGGCAGATGAAACTGCAAAGAAGATTATCGATATGATGATGGTTATCATCATTTCGATGATGGACCGGTGGTCTGAAACCATTGGCCCCCGACTTTGGATAGTCGGGAGTTCTTTTGAATCAGAGGGAGTCCCTCCGATTCCGGAGAAATTTAAAAAGTTTCTCCCGGGGTACAAGTACGGGAGCACTGACGTCTATGACGTCAGTTCGTACTTTCACGAGTTGTTAATGGTAGGTATCGCTATGAGCGATACCTACTATAGCAAGGACCAGATCCTTGAAAAATTCGAGTTCCTTGATACAATCAAGGGGGCAAAAGAAGCCCTCGATAGTGTCAAGGGCTCGAAAATGATGAGCTCGCTCCTGACGCGCGAACGTCAGGAGTGGGCGGCAGCTAGATCTAGCTGCAACAAGTAAACCAAACCAGTTGGGGGAATGCTATACTGAGATAAGCGGCGTTCCCCCGCTTTTTTTATTTACTTATTGCTTCATTAACTACAGTTTTTATTATATACATGATTATTGGTATTATAAAAAATACTTCAATACTATCATTGAAGTCGTACAATTCTTCATTTAAAATATCAGGTATATCATTTATTGTTATTTTTTCTCTTCTAATGAATTTTTGTATAAGTTCGGCATGTTTAGATTGAACAAAACCATTGTTTTTAACGGCTAATACGAATTCATTAGAAAATATTTTAGTTTTACATTCTTCATTATTATCGTTTACTAAATCAAGAATATAAACAGAACTATCCGCCCATCTCGAAAAAGCTGATTCATGATATGTTGAACCTTGGAATACAGTATAATTGAAATTATGGATTCTTGTATAATCCTGTCTTTCAATTAATCTATATACTGATTTTTCATATTTAATTCTTTGCAATTTATCATCAATTTGATCAGTTAGTATAATCGTTTTTAAATTATTTTTTCGATTTAATAATGAATGCTTATTAATAAACTCCGTTTGATACGGGTCATATATTTTTTGCCCCTTACCAATATCTCCGAGTAAGCAATTATATCTGTCATTATAAAATAATGCCATATAAGTAGATACCATTAAATCATATATATTATCTACTTCTTGTAATTTTTCATATATTCCACTTTCAATAAGACATTTATTTTCAGTACCAATATTATCAAGGACACAAGTATATTTTTCATTAGATTGCTTTTCAAGAGCATCTACCTTTTCTTGGTCAAGATATTCAAGTTGATAGCTTATTTTATAGAAATTATCAGCCATTGCATTATCATATTGGATTTCTGTTACTCTAAATAAATATACGTCATGAAGATATGGAATCATGAAAAAATCATTCTGTAGTGGTTTTATGGTATTAGGTAAAAGAATAGCATCGCCGGTACATTCTGAATCAAGTCCTTGTTCTTGTTCTTGTAACTGGAGTACTACTTGATCTATTCCATATAATGGAAAACTTTCAATTTTTTTATATTTTATGGGTGATCTATGACCTAAAATTGATGCTACATCTTTATAACCTTCATCAACAGTGGTCTCGTCAGCATTAACGTGATAATATGTGACAAAAGTTGGAGTAGTATCTAAAAATCTGGACATAGGAGATTTTAATTTTTCTTCATATTGAAAGATGTTATTCTCAACCATTTTCTTTTCATTGACTATTAGTGCCATAAGTTTTTTCATCTCCTAACAGGTTTTAAACTATTAACACATTGTTTTTCGACTTTCTTTTCACGGTTATATATTATTTTGACGGTTACATTTATATTAATTGAAAAGAGGTGTTTTAAATGTCAAAAAAGAAGAAAAAGAAAAAGAATTTTGACAATTCTGGTATGTATGATCAGAAAGAACTTGAAAGAGTTGCTGGTTATATAAAAGAATATGTTGACGGATTCAGGTATGTAATTATAGAAAATATATCTGAAGAAGACTACAAGTATGCTATGAAGGTGTTGAAAAAATTCTTTAAGAATGCTAAAGAAGGAAGAGGTGATAAGATTTACGATGAAAAAAGATACCGTGAATTCATGGAGCGTTTAGACACAAGAAAGGATGATGATGAATGAAAATCTTTATAATCTCTATGAAAAATCATGGAGGATTATACGCATGGACAACTCGGGGATTATATCTGTCTCAGTTTTTAATTGAACGAAGTAAGAAAAGATTCAATTACAAAAAGATAGATATATCAATGGAAAACTTTTCTGAGTTCCTGCGAATGAATACCGAAAAAGAATTAATAGATATACCTTTGTACGATGGTCAAAATGAGTATAATATAATTGGTACGAGGAAAGAAGAATTCCAATTAAATACTGCAATAGAGATCATTCAAGACAAAATAACGGAAAGTCAAATAGTTCTTAACTCGATGATAACCCCTAAAGAATTAGATAAAATATTAGACCTGGTTAAACTTTCGAATAATGATCAACTTGAAATAAATAGCTTTCAGTTATTTTACAAGTTGTTCATTTACACATTCCGAGGAAAAATGGAAGTGATTCCGTTTGAACAACAACTTGATTTGGTTACAGGTCAAGTCGAGTATTAAAAATAAGGAGGAAAAATAATGAAAATTAATCAGATTAACGATTCTCAGATAGAGAATTATTTAGTTAAAGGTGAGATGGTGATCAAAGTAAATGATGACATCGACAAAAAACAAATCGTTGATAGTATCATCGAAGATGATGATAATTCAATTGTTATTTTGATCAAGTTCATAGATGTTGACCACATGAACAAATTGGATGACATAAATGAGGGAGATATGATAGTATATGGAGATAATCCAATATACGTTAGAATGCACAGTGAGATATATTCCGCTAGCCAGATCACTCCCGAGTTAATACGTTACACTACAAACAGGTTATCCGATTTAATTACAAAGATTAATAAAGATAATGAGTTTGATGAGGATCCTGTTTGGTACCTTTTATTTGACTTCAGTACTACTGATCAGATTATACGTAAAGATTTGAAAGAGTACTCATACACTATTTCGAATACTCTTGAAGCCAAAGATATAAAAGGGCTTGGAACTGATACTTCAGGTTCATTGTTTAATATCATGTATCTGGTTAAAACTAATTACGATTTTGATATATTTGATATTGAACAGTCAAAAAAGAAAAAGGATAAAAAGAAAGAGAAAAAAATGCGAAAAAAGAAAATCAAAAAAGACAACAAATTAAAATGATTTCATCTTAACATTCTCCTTATAGTAGGTATGTATAGTCTTTTGTAAAGACTATACATACCTATTAAATATTTTTTATTAAAAATAACATTGTGGTGGACAAGTTATAATAACTATATAAAAAATGAAAGGAATAAATAATCATGGGTAAGAAATCAAAGAAAGCAGATCTAACTACAGAGATATATGATTATTTCGTGGTAGATTGTATTGAAAATGAAAATAAACTTATTCAATCTCTTCCGCTGCTTATTGATAATGGAAGAGCTATAAAGTTATCTGGGTCTTACTATACCTATACTACAAATAATACATGCCAATTTAATTTGGCATGCAAATTAATCATCAAGTATGATAAGAGTTATAAGGTTAATATTAAGACAGATGACTTACATGCATATGATCAGTTTATGCCTGATAAAATATATGCAGATGAAAATTCAGAAGTTGCTGAAATTAAGAAGATTTGTCTTGACTTTGGAAAATATATTGTTAAAATGGATAAGTATGATTATGCATTTTTAAATGTAGAGCCGGTTGAGACTAATCACGGAGAAATAAAATTCGATCTTTATTTTATAGGGGATAATTTTTCCAAATATAAGGATAGATTTTTAGATAAGTGTAAAAAATACGAGAATAAACGTAAAGCAAGTAGTTCTGATTATTTAATACTTGCTACGGATAGACCTGTTCAAAAAGAAGCTATATTTAAGCCTTTCGATAAAATGGTCATTCGAGATAAGTCTCGTATTATCAAGTATATAGATAACTGGGTTGATAATATTCCATCATTTTATGAACGTGGTATACCTTGCAGGTTAACAATATTATTATACGGCTCACCTGGTACTGGTAAAAGCACGTTATGCCGCGCGCTTGCAAAATATCTTGGAATTAAACGAGTAATTTTGTTTTCACCTGGTTATTTTAACGATAATGACAATTGCAATCTATCGTACTATACAAATAGAAATTCTGAACCAGCAGTGTTTTCTATTGATGACTTGGATTGTATATGTAAATCTCGTAAGGAAGATAGTAGTATTGAAAATACTAATGTATTATCTACTTTACTTGAATTTTTAGATAATCCCCCTACCACATATTTTAAAGCTAAAGATGGTAAATACTACCCAATAAGTATATTAGTTGCAACGACTAATTATTATGATAAGCTTGACGATGCTGTTAAAAGATATGGTAGATTTGATTTTCAGTTGGAAATGACTAATTTCAATTATGATGAAGCGACTGAAATGGCTAAACTATATAATGTGAATATTGATACATTATTCACTGGTATAGATAAAGAGAATTTTAGTATTTCTCCAGCACAAATGCAAGCTTTGTGTATAGAGAATATTGACAATGCTCTTAAATCAATTTAAGGAGGTTTCACCTATGTCTACAAAGAAAGAAAACAAAAAACTTGCCAAGAGTATTAAAATACTCGCGTCGGGTAAAATCAAGATGGATGGTCGGAACAAGATATCATTAGAACCTTTTATCTGTGATAGCTTTGAAAACGCCATTGTATCAAGATTGGATGCGATTATCAGTAAAGAAGATGTTGTTATCGATAGTTGTGATTATCGGACAGATGTGACTGCTAACATGACAACTGTATGGAAGTTGACTGAGTTGCTGTCAACAATTAACGACCCTGATAATCAGACCATAATAGTACCGGTAGTTAATAAAAAGAATGCATTGGATATATTCGATTTGTATGAGTCTACTGTTTTAGGGTCGCTCTTAAGGTCATCGACTTTAGCTTCTATTTATAGGAAGCTTAAACCTAAGTGGGCGTCTCTTAATGATAATGATAAAACTCAGTTTACGAATGTTCTGTATATACCGAACATTGTAGTATTTCTAGATGAGGAAACTGGTAAAATACTGAAGAGACCTTATCAAGTAAATCTGTTAGTTGTTGTAACACCGTCACTTAAATTTATGAGCGACACAGGTGAAAAGGTATCTACAGATCATGCTTCAAAGAGATTAATTTGTGATGTATTCGATTCTGCAATAAAGTGTGGATGCAAGAATATTGTTTTGTCACCGTATTCTCATATGATATTGTCAGATGACCCTTACACAACTGCCAAACTGTGGCATGAAGTATGCGGAGCACAGAGAACTCGTGAGAATATTTCAAATGTGTCGTTTGCAATTAACGACGATAACTACTATATAGTATTTTTAAAGAGTGGTTCACAGAAAAATCCGGAAGACGTGAATAGTAAGCTTATGATGTAACTGTAATAGATTCCAACGGTAAACATATTTACCGTTGGAATCTTATTTTCATATAGACATTATAGTTAATTAAAATATCTATAGAAAGGATTTGATATAATAATGGGAGAAAAATTTAATTTAGCTACTGATATTCCGGTAATAAATAATCGGAAAGATTTAGCGGCTTGGTTAAAACCGGTTTATATAATCAATGATTATATAAAAGATTTTGAAACATATGAAACGTTTCAAAATAAACTGTTAAATTTATTAAAAGCGTGCTTTGATATACGCGAGTGTCGCGAGTTTCCTATTAAATTTAAATTTTATAAAACAGACAGAGCTGTCCATGAAATGGAACTCAGACATTTCTATATAAACTATATAGTTTGGAGACCATTAGTTGAAATAAGCGACTCTGAATTTATGACAGATAGATTCATCCTTGACTGTAATAAAGATATAGCAAAGATCAATGAATTCATTAATGAGAATATCATTGATATTTTGAGAGAATATCACATCAAACCAACTACTGTCAATAAGGATATATCTGATAGTCTGTATTATTTAAGAGGAATAAGTATAGACTTTGCTTTGCTGATGGGGTTGAATTTTTCTATTGAGACGTTCATTGACCTCTATGATTCAAGTGATGAAATCCGCGATATAATGGAAATCAAATTTGAACAGACAGACCAGCCTCATGAAATTGAGGAAAAATTAGATAATGCTGAATCTAAACTAATCAGTCATTTAATTAGTATGCCCGATAATCCTTTAGGTAAAATATTATCAACTGGTACTGGTATAAAGCATAAGCAGTTAAGAGAGTTTGCAGCAAATGGTGGACTTAAGCCTACTATTAGTGGAGAAACAATGCCTAAACCGTTATCACATTCAACATTAATTGGAGGTCTTTCAAGTGCAAGTGATATTTATATAGATGGAACTGGTGCAAGAAAATCTCTAGTAATGAATAAAACTGTTATGGGACGAGCTGGTTACTTCGGCAAAATCATAACGTTATTGGTGAGAGATATTGGAATGAGTAAGACTATGTCTGATTGTCATTCTAAACATCTTGTAACGTACGAAATAAAATCTGCTAAACATTTGAAAAAGTTGAATGGTAAATATTACTATTCAAAAGATATAGACGATTTCAAAATGATTAATTATCGAACTGATTCTAATCTTATTGGTAAGAAAGTTAAAGTTCGGTCAGCAGTTACTTGTGCGTGTAAGGATGGAATATGTCCGAGATGTATTGGGTACACTGCAATTATCAATAATGATATTGCTGATGGTTATGGAGCTTTTGAATCAGAAGAAATCACAAAAGTAGTTAACCAAAGTATATTATCTGCAAAACACTTGTTAACTACTATCAGTGAACTTATTGAGTTTAGCCCTGAGTTTAGTAAATTCTTTACACTAATTGGCGGTGAGATATTCCCAATAGTAAATAATCCAATAGTTGAAAATATTGATGATTATGGTATTTATATTGACCCGAATGATTTATGCAAGGTTGATGAAATGGATGATGATTCATTATATAATACCTATATCATATCTGGAAAATTTACTATAGTGAATTTAGTTGACAAATCAGAACCCCCGATAGTTATCGAGAATCTAAACAGTAAGGAAATATTTGTTAGTAAGGAAGCTGTAAATCTGTGGAAGAAAGGTCATATTATTAAATTCTCAGCTCTCGATGATGACTTTAAATTATTTGAAATCATTATTAATAATAATGAGCTGACAAAGCCGCTTTATCAAATCATGGATTTGTTAAATAAGGCGAAGAAAGAAAATATAGATGAGACATATGACTCTATTTCTCAGAAGTTCTTAGATTTGTTAATTGAAGCAGGAATTCCTGCTAATGTTATTGCAGCTGAACTGATACTAACTAACTTAATTCGGTCTGAGGAAAATATGTATGATAGACCAGACTTTTCTAAAGAGCATCTTGAACCGTATCGTATACTGACTATTGATAAAGCTATAAGAAAGCACAGGTCTATACTCATAGGATTATGTTATCAGGATTTAAAATCACAACTTTTGTCAGATGATACGTTTACTGAGCGTACCGCATCTTCATATCTTGACGCATTCTTTAAAGTTAAAATTTCAACGGATAGTTTGAAGAGATATGACGAACAAGTTAGAAGAGATGATGAAATTGCGATTGCGAAATTCTTGGAAGCTGTAAAGAAAGATAATCGTCCGATTGAAAAATTTATAGAGGATGTAGAATCTACAGTCGACAATTAAAAATATAATAAATGAGTTGGTTAATAATAAATACCAACTCATTTATTTTTTATACGAGAGGAAGATAGAAAAATGACAAATAAACAAGTTAAACTTGATTTAATTGAAGCCCTTGCGATGAGAGGTATTTATTTTAAACAAGTTAATGATGTTGAATATCGTACAAGATGTCCATTTTGTGGAGATTCAGATAACCCTAATACTGGACATATGTATATTAGAATTAATCCTGATGATGATTTTAATGTTGTGTATCATTGTTTTAAATGTGAAGAATCAGGCATAATAACTGCAGATGACTTATCAACATTTGATATTGATGATATTTCATTAAAATCTGGATTAATGACTCTTAATAAAACTGCAAAAAAAGTTGACAATAAGAATATTGTAAGCCAACAAAAAATAATATATTTTGATTATACTATCCCAAATATTGTGAGGAATAATAAAACTGAATACATCGAATCAAGATTGGGATTGAAATTAAATAATGATGATTTAAAAAGAGCAAAAGTTATCACATCATTAAAACAATTTTTGATCCATAATAATATTAATGAATTAATGTGTAACAAACGAATTGCCGAGAGACTCGAAAATAGTTATGTTGGATTTTTATCATTTGGAAATTCTCATATTTTATTTAGAGATATTACAGGTAAAGAAGAATTTAGATGGGTAAAATATCCTATTACTAAAGAAAGTAAAAATAATAGAATATTCTATTCAATGGAAGCTAGTATAGACCCATTAAGTACCGAAACATTAACTATTAATTTAGCCGAGGGAGTAATGGATACATTATCAGCTTGCTTTAATTTAGGATTTGATAATCCTAACACTATGAATATTTCAGTGTCTGGGAAATATTATGATAGATTACTATTATATTTAATAGATTTAGGTATAGTAGGAAGTAACGTTAAAGTAAATATATTTTCAGATAACGATGAGGCTTATAATAAGAAAAATAAAAATCCAACAACTATATCTTACTATGATAATTTATTAAAAAAATATAAATATTTGTATGGAGAAGTTAATGTTTATTATAATCTTTTAGGAAAAGATATTGGGGTTCCTAGACAAGAGATTAAACTTAAACATTATAAATTATAAAAAAAATGAATTATAAAAAAGGTGGGGGCGCCTCAGTATGCGCCCCCATCCAGTTTTGTACGGGAAGCGTGTTATACACACTTCCCGTACTTAGTTATATGCCCAATGCTCTTGTGCAGATCATTGGTATCGGACATGTCATGTCCGATATAGTACGTGATGGATTCATCGACGTACTCATTTCCGGATGGTCTATAATCGACCTCCTTTATCACGCTGAAACCATCAGCATATCTAATTAAGTAATACTCTCTTTCCGCCTGGCTTCGAATCCAGACGTACTTCTCTGTTTCGAGGAGTGCTATTTCTAACAGCTCCCCATGCTTGTGTGATAACAACTCTTCGTAAATACGCTGGCGGAGTTCAAACTCCGCCTTACACTTTTTCCAGTCGTATTTAGCGCAGAATTCTCGGGCACCACGCACCCGATTTAGTGTGTCTAAAACACAATAGTTTGATGATCCTACTGGGTCATCATACTTCATGGTGCTGGATGCGAATGAATTAATGGTATATATTATACTCATAATTTTTAGCCCCTCCTTGGGCTTTACTTTGTTTTACTGACAAGGGATAACAAAGACCTGCCGAATTGCAGGTGAAAAACCCTTATGAATAAATTATGTAATAATTTCATTATAACGATACCTTGCGTCTTACTTTTCTCTTATAGAAATGCGTAAGTTGTATAATGAATATTATACATATATTACGATTATAGTATATCATTGAAATAATAGACTTTACGGTTTATTTAAATCAAACATTATTTTCTAGACATATATATAAATTTCATATAAAGGAGGATTTCCCCATGGCTAAAAAGAATAATAGAAATAGACAAGTTTCATCTAAAATTTATGATACTCATATTTTTAAAGTAAATGATGAAGAAAAAACTCCCTCAGTTGCTGAAGATGATGATATCGATACTCTGTCATTTTCTGATTCATCAATTTCGGAATCTATAGAAAATAATGAAGAAGAAAATAATTCAACTGATTATGATTTACCGTCATCAAATGAGGAAAAAATTAATGAAGATGATAATATCATAATTAATGGTGATGAGATTGAGAAACCTGTTGAAACTCCCGTAGTAACAACAGTTCCCGATGTAGAAACTCCTGTTGTAAATTCTATAGCAAAAATGGCTACTGAAAGAATTAAACAAGAAAATAAAAATGTAGTTCATACTGTCAATCCTAAGATAGTTGAACCCGTAAAACCTAAGGTCAATCCTGAAGTTAAAAAGGTTGAAACAAATGTAAAACAGACAACAGCTCCTGTTAAAAAGACTCGTGAAGAATTATTAATGGATGTTATTAATAAGGCAAATAAAAATGAAAAGGTTTCTGCAAAACCTGTTATCAGGAAGTCTCAGACTTATCAGATAATTTTTTGTTATAATCCGTCGCCTTTACAATTTAATAAGATAACAAATCAACTTAGAAAAATTAATGAGTTTTATGAAGTTAATGAAACTGCAATAGTAGGTAGGTCGTTTAGTACAAATGAATCTGCTATTGCTGAGAAGAAGAGACTTGCTGGTAAGGGTCTTAGACCTACTATCAGAATAATTTAATTAAAAAATCTTATGCGGGCAATAGTTCGTGTATGTAGATATACCTAAAAAAATACCGTACGTTTATTATCAAACGTACGGTATTTATTTTTTAATTATCAGTGATATCTATCTCACGATCTCCTATTAAGAAATGTCTTAATTCCATTTCATCTTTTATCCTTTGCTCTAATTCATTTTCAAGCATTACAGGATTTTCCGCAAGTATTTCTTCACGAATCTTCCTTTCTCTTTCATGTTTAAAAGCTTCAAAATCAGTACATAATTCATACCCATTTTCAGTTTTATGAAGACGTAAATCAGTATCATTTATAGGATAAATCATTTCGTCTTTATTTATAAACTCTAACTTCAATGAAAGAGATTTTAAAATGACATTAAAGATTTCAACAACTCTTGACGTATAGAAGCTATCGAGTTTTTGAATCTTATCGTCTTTATCATTAAACATCATCTTTATTAAATCACGTCTACCTTGAATTGATGTTCTATATAGAGCATTAAATAAAGCAATGTCTTCAGGCTGAAGACCTATACTAAAGTTTAATGTTTCATATTCACCGAATCTTATAGGATTACCTGAATACTGTTCAAGATGAGACCTTGATTTGTAACTTCTTGCAGGTAAACCTCTATTATCTACAGCACCAGTACTTCTTGCAATAAATCCATTAGTACTTGTTTGTTTTAGCTTCAGAATATACTGCGTACCAATCCAATGATTAGATAACATTTTTATTCTTCTACCCCACTTATTCAAGTACAATGTATCAGCTTTAAGCCAATCATATTTCTGAAGGATTCTTCTGATTCTATAGAATATCGGTTCTTTCTCCCAGAGAGGAGGTTGATGAATATATATACCATCATTAATAGCATCATCAATAAAACGTTTCTTTTCAATATCGTTGTATTCATTATACAACTTCCACATCTGTTGATACTCATCTTCGTTAAACATGCGAAGTATGTCAAATAACAGATTCTCTCGCTCATTATAATCTTCAATTTCTTTCATACGCATTCGTACCTTATAACAAATTGAAGTTATCATAAGTTCGTATAAGGGAAATGAAGTTGTACGATTGATTATGGCAAGTAAGTTTAATAATAAATCAACACGTCTTCCATCCTCTGTTACAGGCATTTCGTCATCTTCACGAATTTCAGATATTACTGATTTGTTACCATAACGTCCTGTAATTTTCTGACCTTTGATAAGAGGGACTACTTTCTTTACGGTTATATCAATTACCATATTACTGAAAGCATGGTCTCCCTCTTTCCATTTCTTTTTCTTATCAAGCATTTCAATACTTCTTTTGTAAAGATAGTCGATATCTCTACTATATCTACAACCACTATTGATTATCTCTTTACATACTTTCAAAATTTCAGTGTAGTATTTAATTTCGCCCTTAAGGTACTTATTTATCTGCTTATTAAAATCATTATTTATTTCGTCTTCATTATTATTATATATGGTATAATCAATTACTTGATTATTATCACTGATATAATAAATAGAATCTCCCTCGTGTATTTGACACAAAGATTCCGTTTTAAAGTCGAATAATAACTGATTATTAAACTGACGTCTAACAGCAGCTAAATGACCACTAACAAATTCACCGATATCAGGCAAGGGTTTATAATTCTTTTTATTACCCTGAAGATTGATTAGAAAATCATTATCATTTAACCCGATACTGATAGTCTCTGTTTCGATTGAGGTCATACTATTTGCTAATGACCTAGATACAACTGCAGCATCTTCTGAAGTATATAAATCGAGGGTATACATACAGGTTACATTTTTACCATACCCATAATTCATATCTTCATCGTATGAAGATGATTTATAAAGCACCATGTCTTCATCAATAACATCACCCTCTTCAAACGAGTCAATCACACTATTATTGATTTCATATCCGAAATTCTCAGTGAGATTCTCTACAGGATGACGAGTTAAAACATCATAACACTTCTTATCTTCATCATAAACAAACAGTTTGTATACCTGAGGGTTATCTACAATACCCTCAAATTTCACTATTTTACGATATACGGTATAACGTCCTTTAGACTTCTTATAGCCGGTACTATGTTTTCCGACTACATTTTCTCCGCTAGTAAATACAAACGGAAAATCTGGATGCTGAAGATTTAAAAACTGAGATAAATGTTTTGTAAACATTACTGATCTCATAGAGTTAATATACCCTGGGTATGTCAGCATCGTCATACCAAGTAATGCAGCTGAACCTTCATATTTTTTGTCAGCTTTTTGCAACTCATCAAGTAATGAGTATTTTTGAAATTGTTTGCCCATCTTTTTTCCTCCTTATTAAGGTTTTTTAGCATTTCTTACGAATGCACCTAAATGATGTATAAGCAAATATTTTATTTTAAAAAAGTGTGTAAAAATTTATAAAAAAAAAGACCCTGTGAAATTTTCACAGGGTCATACAAATTACGTATCGGTATCATCAACCGAATCCGTACCATAAAATTTAATCAAATCCATAAGAGAAATTTCAACAGTTTCTCCGTCCTCAAGTGTTAGTGTAATATTCTTTGTATTGTCATCATACTCACCGTCAACAACCGCTGTGTCTAAGTGCAGGATGGGCGGGTCATTTGATTTGTCAGAATTCCTAATATATATTTTCATGATACCTGCAAGTCGTGTGCGTGAGCAGTTATCTTTAACACAACCATTACAAATATCTTCATCTGACATTTCCATACACTCCTTTTTCCAAGAAGTGCAAGCCGTTTCGGGTAAATTGAGCAGTTTAGCCCTATCACAACCATCAAATGCATGGTCGGCTATAAACTTTATACGCGAACCATGAGCAAATTCAATTGTCTCAAGATTAACACAATCTTGGAATGCATATACGTCTATATGCTGAACCGTATTAGGAATGATCAATTCTCTGAGAGAACTACAACCATAAAATGCACGCGAATTAATGGTAGTAATAGACGATTCCTTCATGTATAACTGTGTTAAACCGGTACAATTCGAAAATGCACCGCGTTCAATCACTTTTACTTTAGAAGTAAAACCAAATCTTGAAAGTGATGTGCAATTTTTGAATGCGTTTTGTCCTATATATTGCAGTTGATTGTTTTCAATATCAAAAGCAACACCTTCAAGATTAGTACAGTTTAAAAAGGCATCCTTACCAATACGTTTTATATTACCATGCATATAGATAATATTAAGCCTGGTACATCCTTTAAATGTTGAAGCCGAAATAGTCTGCATATTTTTGGAAAGTGTAACAAGCCACAACATTATGCAATCCGCAAACGCCTCATTACCAATGTTAGTGACGGTATCAGGGACATAAAAATCCGTTATTGACTTGCAGTTCTTAAAGCAATAAGAACCAATTTGCTTAAGGTTATCACAGTCAGCTTCTATGCTTGTTATATCTCTAAGAGATACACAATCCTGAAATGCGTTACCACCAAGTTCCTTAATTGTTGAAGGTAACTTTATACATTCTAATGTATAGCATCCTTTAAAACAATCAGATGGTATTTTAGTAACGCCTTCAGGTATACCTACTTTAGAAAGGGCTCTACAATTTTTAAAAGCTCCTTTACCGATCGTGGTGACTGAGACTGGAAGAATAGCCTTTTGAATTAAGGTATTCGCAAAACATTCTTCAGGGATTTTAGTTACTTGAGTTTCACTAAACTTTGTAATCTTTCTTAGATTAACACACCCATCAAATGCATGGTTCCCTATGAATTTTAAAGATCGGGGGAATATGATTTCTTTAACAGTTACCCAGTCTTTAAAAGCATAGTCGGGTATCCCCGTAACACCCTCTGTAATTTTGATTACCCTTATCCTCTTCTTTTTGTTAAAATGATTAGTATATTCGGGTATCGCGGTAGTATCCCTTATTACTACCACATTATTATCGTTATAACGTGATTTCTTTTTCTTTTTGTTATTTTTCTTGACAAGTTTATCAACCTTCTCGTCGAACTTCATCGTAGCGATAATAAGGTTATTATCCATGGTGTCAAAATCGTTATTCGTGTTGTTAGTGTTTTTCATAATAGTATTCTCCTTATTTTATATGGTTAAAGTGATAACGTACTTTTTTCGTAAACGCTCTTTTCAGCTTGTACTCTTCTCTAAGGTATTTCTTTTCTTTTTCCATTTTTATTGCAGTAAAAATACCCATATTGTTTTCAAGGCGGCGCTTAATCCTAAAGAATGTTCCTTTAGGTAAAGACGGTTGCATTATAATCAAAGGTTCTTTAGCAACCCACTTGGTAGGCATGTATAACATTATATCTATGCCTTCGCATATTATTATACAATCCTTTGATTTTTCAACCAACCATTTAAACAATTTTAGATACCATTCTTTTTCTCCTTGATATCTAAGCATGTCGTTTTTTACAGGCTTCAAACACCAAGGGAGTTCGTTTTTAAAAGTATCAATAAACTCCAACATAATTGGACTATTATTGTACTCTCCAAGAGATCTTTCGCGGTTAAAGTCTTCCGCTTCACATGCAAGCCTATCCATCAGAATATCTAATGTTGCTATCTGAACATTTTTATCATGATGAAAACGCTCCTTCAGCTTATCGGTTAAGGTGCTTTTACCTTCACCAGATACTCCAGTTATCCAGAGAGGATGACCATAATCCCAGCGATCAAAGTTGAAAGTATCATAATCGTAGTTCAAAACAATTACCTCCTTAAGTATAAACATGTAGGACCTCTTAATATAAGAGGTCCTACTCGTTTTATTACTTTACATAGTTCTCGACGTAATCAGAAAATTTCTGTTTAGTCTCTATAATTGCAGCCTTAACATTAAAGTCATCTTCATCAATAGCTTCCAGCATATAGTCTTGATGTCTGTATGCCCAAAGCTCAATCAGCCAGTTAGCGAGTTGATTATGCTCGTTACGACACTCTTCACACATGTCTTTATATTTACCGATACCCTTATATACCTCTTTAGCATGCATAATTGCCGCCCAAAGAGTCATCTCGTCATTAAAACGGTCGATAAATTGATGAAGACTGAGATCTCTCCCCAGGAAGTTCATATCGTATTCATCATTAAATTTCTCAATATATCCTTCACATAACGGTTCTTTAGAAATGATTGTCCCCCAATGGTTAACCATTATAGGGTTCTTAGAAATCTCTACAATCTTGTCACTACCATCATCAGCATGTCTAAGATCGTAGACGAATAATCCAGAGGGTACTTTATCCCTCTGGATGCGGTTTGACGTGAATAAGCATACACGGTCGAAGAGTTCAACTACCGAATACTCTTCAATCTCAAACGGGTTTACAGGTTTCATAAATATTCCTCCTTATTATTTAAAACGGTACTTCAATAAAATTATCCATTACATATTTCTTATAATCTGCAATAGGAACTATTGGAATACCATATTTTTCAGCTTTAGATACTTTGCTACTTTCAACACCTAATACAGGTACTACTAATACAGATGTATCTTTAGTCAATGAATCTAAAACTTTTCCTTCGTGTGTTTCAGTCCACTTTTCAAGTTCTTCATCTCGAACCTTTGTGAACACTACCGTATATTTATAATCACGGTTCTTAGGTTCTTGAAGAATTATAAGTTCTTCTTCAAGGAACTCAATCAGTTTCTCATTTTCTTTGATTCCCTGGATTATTTTACTTGCAGTCTTATCTTTAATCCCAGGTACTAAAGTTAATACCGAAACCGCTTTCCCCTCTTCGTTCAGTGATAACTCCATCAATTCATCGAACGTTATCATTTGAAGGACTTTTTCAAATGTCTTAGTAGAAACATTTTCTATTCCTATAGAACCTAACATCTGAGAAGCCGGAACATCACGATGTTCTTCAATTGCATTAATAATTAAATCAATTGAGCGCTTCCCAAATCCATCAAGTTTACATAACTTTTTATAGTTATCTTTGAGCTTATAAACATCCTCAATTTTCTCAAGATATCCTTCTCTATAAAAAGTATCAACAGTAGCGTAAGATATTCCGTCAATATTCATCCTATTAAAGAAATTCAATATCTTTCCTTTCTTCTTACAAGGACAATCTTTATTGATACAATAACACATATCTCCACTGTCAGAAAACTCTAAAGGTTTTCCACATTCAGGACAACACCAAGGCATCTCAATCGGATTTTCTCCACTCCTCTTGCAATGTTCATCATCATTATCATAAACTAAATAAGGTATAATATCATACAATATTTTTACCTTATCTCCTTTAGCAAGATTAAGTTCCTTAAACCTGCCCATTGAACCAAGAGACACATTTTCTATTGTGTTTCCTTTAAGCTTAACCGGCTTAATTACAGCTACGGGATTAATTCGCCCAAATAATCCTGCTGTGAACTTTATATCTTTAATCTTACTATATGCTGACTCTTCAGTGAACTTATAAGCTACTTCAAATTTTTGCTTATCGTTCTCACGTCCAAGTATCTTCTGAAGTTCTTCATTTATAATATAGATGACTGCGCCATCGCAGCGAAGACCGTTTGCATATTTATGCTCAGATGCAAATTTTCTTATCACATCACGATCAGATAATCTACATCTAATATACGGTGTATTGAAAGCTCCGGGTGCTAATTTTTGAAGACTCTCTTCACCATCCTCCAGATAAGAATATCTTAATTGCATTATTTGCAAATATTTAACACGGTCATCTGCTTCATCTGAGTTAATGATTGATGATACAATTGAACGACTCTGCTTATAATTACTATTATAAATAGCATTATATTTTTCAAAGTCTTCATCACTCATCATAATCTCAGTCTTGAGTCCATAAGGCTTACCAATCGGTATACCATTAACCCAATCTTTACCAACCCAATTAAACAAATGAGTTATATCCTGCGCTTCATTGGTTTCGGTAAAGCCACGAGTTAATACTCGTTCAAGTTCTCCCATAGAGTCAAACTCAAATATTGCGCTGACTCCATCGAACTTTGGGAACACATAAATCTCTTCATCATTAAGGTCTACACTCTTTCCGGTCTTTGCTTTTATCTTAGCCTCAGAAGATTTTATCCAATCGTCTAATGACCTACGAGATTTATTCTCAAGTTCATCATCATCAGATAACGCATAAACCTTGTCGAGAGTTCCCCTTAACGACTTAAACTTATGATATCCTGTCTTTCCCTTACTTACAATAGGAACGGTGATTCCTATTTCACCATCTATATTAGTAAGCAGCTCGTACAAAACATCATACTCCGAATCACTCAGACCTGTTGATTCTCCACTATAATTATAAATTGTCTGAGCACAATCTATAATTGTCTTTACCAGCGGAGCATCGTTCTTATCCATCTGATAGTTGTCTATTATCGGATGGATAAAATTCTGAATTTCTTCAGACTTCATGGTACTTATGAGATCTTTCATCAGTTCAGGATGATCCTTAATATTCTGATTGATCTCATTAAGTTTTTCAAACATTCCCATATTATACACCTCCTAATATTTTTTATATTGAGAATGCATATAAATGATGTATAAATAAATGGTTTATTAAAAAATATAAAAAAAATACCCCCCCCCCTGAGAAGTATGTGATGAAGGGGGGGGGGGAGGAAAGTTTATTTCCGAGGGATGAGGTACTCGGTGCTATCGTAATACCTCCTGAGGACTTCTAAAAATTCCTCCGAAGATAACTTCACACCGGCTGCGCTTGGGTGTCCGCCTCCACCCATAGCCTTGGCGATTAAGCCAAGGTTGATGGATGAATTCGGAGATGCCCTGAATGATAAGGACTTAGTTGACATATATAAACCAACTGCAAAGTCCCCATTAAATCGCGGATCCTCATATATCGCAGTCATTTCGGCAGTTCCATAATCAGCCGAAACTACTACGCAGGAAACTTTATAAGTTTCTCCATTTACATGGAGACTTATATATTTTGAGTCTTTTTTTGCAGACTCAATGTTGTTAGCACGAATCTGCTTTATAGTTTCTACTATTTTAGTGTCCGCAAAATTCAGTCTGAATTTTCTATAATCTAGACTATCGATTAGTTTAATATAATGATCGACAGTCTGGGGAATCCCCAGATATCTGAAGAGGATATTTAAATCCTCTTCATCCATATCCATGGGGTGTTTTTTCCATTCCCAAGTATCATACCTGGAAACAGACCACGCAAATGACGTGGCTGCTCCAGGTACTTCAGCACCTAAGTCATACGCAAACCTGGTTGCCAGCAACCAAGTTGCCGACACCGGGGTCCGATCATCATCACAGAGATTCGTCTGGACATTTGCCCAGCTCCTTCCCTCTGCGATCGGAATGCTAGTCTGGTGGTGATCAACCCACCAGACCTTCTTGTTAGACTTGTCAATCAGCGCGGCAGTCTCTGCGCTGATCCCTAAGTCAGAGATCAGGATACTATCTATCTCGGGGTCACATAAAACCCTCTGAATAATAGCATCCTGCTTACCGATGCCCACGCATCGGTAATCGTACTCGTAACCCAACTGTTCCGCCACAATTTTTCCTATGACGGCGCATCCTACACCGTCCAAATCGTTGTGAGTAACATGTATCATTTTCATAACTGATTCCTCCTTTTAATTATTTTGTCTCATCCGTGCTCGACACCCTACATTATTTCCTCTCTTAGGAATGCGTAGGTTGGCTCGGCTTATCGACATATCAGTTATACTTAAATGATGTATATACTAAATATTTATAAATACGGTTAAATAGAAGATTGGCATTTTAGTATACCAATCTCCTACTCTTTTACTTAAAGTAGTCTTTAAGAAATACCGTACACTTTTTATTACGAGAAATTAATTCTGCAATATTATTATTAGAAGCTCTTGATTTACCATTCCATATTGCAATTCCACCATCACATATATCAATCATACGTAAATCTTTAAGTCGATAAAATTCTCGACTTTCTTCTCCATATTCATTTGCAAGTGCTTCAGAATACAGAGATATTATTTTCCAGTTTAAATCATTACGATAGAGATGCTGTCGAATTACATGCTGACCATTTTTATCTGTGATAACTACACTTTTACCATGATCGGCATTTTCATCATGCATTTTAATAATTGCATTTTCAACTTCTTCTGGCATACTAATTGATAGTTTGTCATCTTTTTTAGATGTTATAGCAGCAACCGCAGATAGTAAACTCGTTATGGATAAACTTTCTGATGTTTCTTTAATTGGAGAATATAGTGAATCATCTCCCATGATATTTCTGGGTTTTTTATTAGATGTAAACACTTTTACTCGCGAATAGTTATTCTCGTATAAATACTGCTGTACTGCAAAATCAACACCGGTACAATCTCCAACAAGTATTGTTGTTTTGAGCATCATCAAAGTATCTAATACTTTCTCAACACCTGTCGGTAATTCATCTATTTCTCTCGAACCAAAAATGAATATTTCTTTTCGTTTCATATTTTTTCTCCTTTCAATTTATTAAAAAGTAAATCTATATCCTTTAGTTGCTTCAGAATGACCCTCTTCGATTATACCTTCATTAATAAGATTTTCTATACATTTTTCAACATCTTTTTTACTCATATCTAATGTATTAGCAATCTTCTTTGCATTAACGAATGTAAAATTTTTAGGGTCAGAATAATTACGACTATCTGGTTCTGAATAACCATCAAGTTGTGTAAATAAAAATAAGCACAATCTCAAATCTTTCTTTCCTAGATTAAAGTTATAAACTACATGATTCAATAATTCCTCTTTGGGAATTGAAACAGTGGTTTTCTGTTGATATACATTTCGATTATTTGCCATTATAAATGACCTCCTTATAATAAATATATAAAAATAATGTATTATCATATGACAATAACTATTTTTTCTATAGCACGTGATATGGCAGTATACATTAATCGTTTTCTATCTTCCTTAGTTCTCATCATGTTTTCATTCATATAAAGAACTTTATTGTACTGACTACCTTGAGATGAATGTGTTGTTATAGCATAAGCGTATTCCATTCTATCATTATATTTTTCAACATATTCATTGGTCAAATTTTCTTGACCGGGAACTTCATACATATGATGATAATCAAATGTAACGTTCTTAAAACACTTATCCATAAAGTCTGGTCTAAAATCCATTGTCATGGTTTTACCATTAAAGCTATCTCTATAGATATTATCAACAAATCCTGTTAAACCATTTGTAAGATAAATTCCACTAACACATTTATCCCAATTATTTTTTCTACACATTACTTTTTCTCCAATGTGAGGATAATCAAGTTTTACAATTTTTTTTAATGATTCTCTATAATATTGATTAATATTATATCTCAATAAATTAGTTTCAGTTAATACTATATCAGATTCTCTAAAATAGTATTCATCTATATCATTTTTACCGATTACTGCAGAGTTCCCATACACACCTATCTTTAAAGGTTTATCATTTAAAACTTGTTGCTCTAAATATATTATAGGGTTACCCTCTGCTTGTCTCATTATCTCTGTTAGAGTTACATCAGGGTCTTGTAAGAAAAATGGTTTACCAAAAACAGGAGGTAACTGATTCAAATCCCCGAGAACTATAGTCGGAATACCAAAGCTTAGTAAATCTAATCCTGTTTTTTCATCTACCATTGACCCTTCATCTAACACTATTAATTTTATTTTTTTATCTAATTTTTCTTTTTTAACAAATTTTCCTATAAGTTTAGGTTTACCTTTATCATTAAAAATAATTTTGTTATTTTCATCTCTTGCTAAAACTTTTTCATAGTCGTATATCGTAGAATGAATTGTTTTAGCAGGTAACCCCATTCTAGTTAGAACTGAGGTAGCTTTACCCATGAATGCTACAAATAAAACATCTTTGTATGTCAAACCGATTCTCTCAATTAGATATCTAACAAGAGTTGTTTTACCTGTACCACCGTAACCAGAAATTTGAAATACTTGATTCGTCGATTCATGCCACCAATGTTCTAATTTATATAATGCAAAAATTTGTTCATTATTTAATTCAATTCCCATTGATATTATTCCTTTCATATATATTTAGTATTAAATTAATGTGATTTTTAATATAAAAAGATAAAAAGAGAAGATATGTAACACGATGTTACATATCTTCACTCACGAAAAGGAATTTTCAATACTTTAATGGCAAGTCGAGTATTAATTATATGTTATTGAATTACGTTTTTATTATTTATAATGTAATCAATCATTTCATCACGCTCAGTATAAGTTATTTCACTTTCCATGTATCTCTGATTAATAGTTTCAATCTCTTCTCGTACTGATTCTTCGGCTACTTTAACACGTTCAATCCCGTCAGTTTCAGCATCTTCAATAGCATCTATCATAAGTTTAACTTTCTTTTTGTAGTTATCAGGCAGCTTGTCAGTTTTTATCTTCTTTAAAGCCTTCTTTATTTTTGAAAGATTATTTACAATAGTCTTATCTCTTGAAGACCGAAGATAATGAATAATACCATGAATAGATTGATTTAATAAACCAAACACCGGTAATAATAATGAGAGGTGTTTCTTTAATAATACCGCAGTTGTACCACCCGATGCTATTAACCACGCAACTCCTCCAATTATAAGAATGATTGTTGTTGTAGTAGAAATTATATTCTTCCTTCTTAATCTAGAAGGTTCAGTCTCTATAAAATCAGAAGCCTTAACTATATCGTCATAATATTTATCAACGAACGTTTTAATTTCTTCAGGCCCATCATATTCGGTAGGTTTATTTTTTTTAATGTCCTTTAATTTTTCTAAAAATTCTTTTTGTAATTTCCCAGAACTTTTTTTCTTTTCACCTGTTCGTTCGAACATTAACGAATCTATTACTTCACAATATCTATCGAATGTTATTTCTTCATTTTCTAACATTATCTTTAATTCATCTTCATAACAAACCATTTTTTCTTCATCTCTTTTCCATTTTATTGTTAAACCCTTTTTTCGGGTCCCCCTATATTAGTTAAATGTTAGATAATTATAATAATAATTTTATCGATGTCTTTTTCTAAAGACTTTCTCTATTATCATGATCTCATTTAAATATTCTTTAAGTCGTTTTGGATCATAAATTTTTAGAACTTCTGGATGAAAATCTTTTGTAGAAAAACAATTATTGAGAATTAATATATCATTCCATAATTCAGTTGTTTTATAAAAATCATAAGATACAGTTTTAGGTTTGCAATAATATCTTAATTTTACAGCATCTGGAAGTTCAACATTTATTATACATTTTTTAAGATAATCACGATATTTATTAGTAAGAGATGAAAATGGTATCTCAATATTTCTTTCACTAAATTCATCCTTTATAATTATAGAAGGATGAAGTTTTCTATAAGAAATATCTATTCTTTCAATTTCTTTTATTTGTTCTTGCATTGTAGATGGGAGCGACATATTAGCACCCCCATTTATTCAAAGTGATAGTCTGAATTAAATTGAAGAGCTGATACTTTTCCATGAACGAAGCTAGCTTCAATTTTATCACCTTTATGAAACATATCTCCAGGGCTATAAACTTCATTATTTTCAAGTCGTCCAATCATCCAGTTTTTAACAGTAACTTTAGAAGCTATCTTGGGTTTGCATTCATCATCATTGATGAAGATACTGGTTCCATTGGTATCAACAGTATCTTGGTCAGGTGAATCACCAGGTTTATAACCATTACACATTGTCTCAGGAACATACAAATATGCACCCTGAGTCTTAGCAGTATCTTTTTCAACATCTTCTGTCACTATTCCTACATATTTGTGAACAAAATAATCATAGTCGGTTTGTACATTTGTAATCATGACTATTTATACTCCTTTCGTTGATTTATTTTTAAATCTTTGTTTTCACTATACTAAAGTAAAGTCGGTGTGTGAAAAGGATTCACACACCGACTTATTAAATAAGGAGGCACCATATCTTGTCAGATCAGATATGATTTTTTGATGCAACGAACCTGCATCGTTATTGTATCAAGTTATTATCTTATAATTATGTTTAATAAATAATATTTTATCTTTGATAATATATTATTATATTATACAATACCATTAATTAAAATATTATGAAAGGAATGATTAAATTATGGGTAAAAACTTTTTAGTAGAAGCATTACGAAATAATAACACTAAATCTAATTATTTCAATTGCAATGCTTCAGTAATTTCGTATAAAACAGGATTTCCTGTTTTAGATTACTATCTTGGATACAAAGTAAATGTATATGATAGTGATGATAATTTTATTGATAGTTATCCGTCAATCGGTATAACTGCCGGATCCTATGTTGAATTTATAGGAAAGCCTTCTACATCGAAAACTACAACAGCTGTGCAAATTGCAGCTAATATAGTTAGAGATTTTGACAATGGTATTGTTATTCATTTTGATTTAGAGCAAGCTATGAATTATACCAGAATTCAAACGCTTACAAAATTCAAAATGAGAGATATGTCTGATGGTAAGTATATTCTTCGCCAAGAAAAAACTACACTTGAAGATATGAAAAAAACTATCATGGATTTATATAGAGAAAAAACTAATAATCCTGATATGTATAAATATAAGACTGGTAAGTTTAATGAGTTTGGTGAAGAGATTGAACTTTATGTACCTTCGGTTATAATAATTGATTCCATTGCAACTATTACAATGAGTTTAAATGAAAATGATAAGAAAGATTTAGCGAAACTTGAGGAAGTAGGAAGTCAAACTGATAGAATGCGTTTAACTGGAGAAATTGGAAGATTCTTTAATGAAATAATGCCATATATTAGAACAGGCAATATTACAGTTATTGCAATAAATCAGATAAAGACTAATCCTAATATGGGTATAGTTAAATCTCCTGCTGAACTTCTTTATTTAAATCCTGATGAGCATTTACCGGGAGGATTAGCACCTCAATATTTAGCTCACATATTAATCAAGTTTGTTGCAGTGGGTTCTAAGAAATATACTGAAGAAGAAGATGGATTCGATGGTTTTGGAGTTGATTTAAGAATCATTAAATCTAGAACTAATCAGGCAGGACAAACAGTGCCTTTAATATATGATAAAGTTAGAGGCATTGATTCATTGAGATCATCGGTGAATTATGCTAAGGAACTTGGTATACTTGGTGGTAATCGTAATGGTTATTATTTAGCTGATAATAAGGATAATAAATTTACCTTACGAAATATGCACCAAGACTTTAAAGACAATCGGGAACTTTATAAAATCTTATACGATAATATAATTCCTATATTAGAATCCAGGTTATCTGCAATTTCGCCTGAAGAGATGGAAGTTCCTGAGGAAGAAATGAATTATTAAAAATAAAAGAATGAAGAGAGAATAAATCCTCTCTTCATTCTTATATTAAATTAAAGAAAGGAAGTTTTACAATGGTAGAAAACACTAGAACTTATATTTATCGTGCGGGGGATGTTGTGTTCCTAACAGATTTACAAACAAAAGATCAGACGACATCAACAAGGTATATGAATTCAAATTCTAGGGATTCCAATATTAATAATGAAACACGACATCCTTATCTATTGTTGTCAGATGTAACGAATGATACGTATGAAGGTGTATGTATGGGAATGTCAACGTGTAGACATAAAAATATATCTAACGTGATTCCCTTGAACTGTCCCGGTAATAAAGTAGGATATATTATACCTAATCAAGTATTTAAATACTCACGGGATATGCTTATTTCAGACGGCAGATTTGCATTTTCGATTGATTATACATTTGCGTTAAAATTACGTGAATATTATCTTATTATGATAGGGATGAGTAAAAACTATGAGGTGAAATCTGAAATTTATTCAATGTTTGTAGATGTAATTCATAATGGAGAAGCAATCACACACGGTACACATTCTATAGGATATAGAATTCCTGGTGAATCTTCACCTAATCCGTTAAATACTAGAAGTATTTCTAAGGATATTTATACAGAGTTGACAATACCTTCACCTTCACAACCCCCTCGCCTGATAACAAATACAGAGAACAAACGCAATGAGATACATCAAGAACAGAGTGAATGGGTAATTGGCGATTTTGGTTCACCCACTAATTGGACAGACGATCAAATTAGATTCGTTCATTCAGCATTACAAATTAGGGGAGGAAAAGTAAAAATAGCTAAATTATTAAATGTAAGCCAGTCAACTGTATATAGGCGATTAGATTTAATAGCAAGTGAGTTTAATAAGAGGGAACTTGCATATTTACCATCAATAAAGTGGGAAAATAATCCATTTACTAAAAAGGAGGAAAGTAAAAATATAACTGATGAAAGTATAACAACAGATTCTTCTAACGTAAAAAATGAAACTGATACAATCACCCCGAATTCAAATGTACAAAATGAAATATCTGAAATACCAAGAAATTTTACTAATAAAACAAAGTATGATGTAAAATTTTGGGAGGTATCCGATCTTATCAGATATAGACATTTATACAAAATGCACTCATATAAAATACTTAAATCACAATTAGGTTTATCTAAAACTAAACAGAAAAGCACCTATTCGTCGGTGATAACTAGATTATCAGCGCTCGGTATACGTTAATTAGTATATGATAAGAGTATGTAATTACATACTCTTATCATTTTAATCTTTTTCAAAATCGTTATATATTATTTTAGTGATGTAAGTTGTTATATTTGTTTCAACTTACTAATAAAAAATTTTATAAAGGAGCTGTTTAATTATGGCAAAGAAAACGGACGGTAAAGAAAAGTTTGAACTTTTCTGGGAAGAGAATGTGACAGATGATGTCGAGGCTATAGATGCGATTTGTTATAATGCATCTTATTTAATTGGTCGAGACCTGCTGATACATTTTAATAGTGGAGCGAACGGCGTTTCACAATACCATATACTTGCTGGTTGGTTCGCCAAAGTATATGAAGCAATACTGACAGTAATGAAAGGGTTAACTAGTCAGTATTCTGAGTTCACAGTAAATATCTGTGACAGATTCTTCATCCAGTTCTCTGATGGCACATCTGATGAAGAGATGGATGAGAAAGAAGGAAACTATGTGTTCTCAATGATCTATTCGGATAAGAGTCCTAAAAGAACTGAGTTCTCCGAAGATCAGAATGCTGAAGAACGCTGCGTTCAGTGGGAGACGGAGAATATTCTGAGTCAGCCTGAGTTGATTAATAAGATTAAAATCCAGGCGATGAAAAATCTCAGAAACGACCTGGATATAGCTCTTGAAAAAAGTAGCTGTGTAATGCCGATATTCATTTATATCTTCGACTGCTTCATGGATTATTATGAAAAAATAATCCAAACTGCTGACTCCGATTATAACGGAGATCCTGAGTTTAATTTCTGTAACTGTTTTATAGCTAGCGGAAATTATGATATTGAGGAGAATAAATGGAGATTTGGATTCCGTCCCTGCATTGTAAATAAACTGGGAGGAAAAGATGATTTGAATGCTACTTCGAAATATGAATAAACTCAAAGCATCATATCTGATCTAAAAAAGTTGTTAAAGGCGGAGCAATACCGTTCCGCCTTTATTTTTTCAAAGGAGATTGAAAATGAAGAAAAGCATAAAAGATTATGTAAGTGAATATGAGGAACAATTAAATCTTCCGTTGATAAATAAGAGCATGGATAGTTCTCTCGTTGAATATATTATCGATGCATGGAAATCGTTGGAAGTTGTTGATAATATCAGATGCGTTTCATTTGAATATAGTGAGAAAGAATCTGATATAGATATTAATAAATTCATATTCAAACGTGAAAAATCTAAAAAGAAAAAATATGACTATAAGTTCATAAACGACGACAGATGCGGTAAACTTACAGTCAAACTGGAAATTTCTATCTTGGAAGAAGACCATAAAACAAAAGAAAAGAAAGTCCACGTATATCCATTAAAGAAAGAAATGTTAATTCCTCTGCAAAATGATGATGGTTATTTCTATATAAGAGGAAAGAAATATTATATGATATATCAGTTACTTGAGAAAAGCACCTATACTGGTGCGTCTACGTTAACACTTAAATCATTAATGCCAGTGGTTGTTAAAAGGCATATAGTTGATGCAGATTCTGTTACAGTTAATAATCTTACTAACGAGAAACTGATTAAGAATAATATTTCAGCACATGATACAGTAGGAAAAGCTTATAAGCTTCCAGTATACTATGTATCGGTATTCAATAAGGATATTCCGGTCATATTATTCTATTTAAGTCGAGGGTTAGATGATGCTCTTGATTTCTTAGACGTGTTTAGTGTGATATCATTTATACCGAATATGCCAGACGAATATGATCCTGATAATATTTATTTTGCTTTATCTTCAAAATGTTATATGAAGATACGTAGTAAAATCTTTGATAAATATCCTTATGTACAGTCTATAGCTGGTGCATTTTTAACTGTATGCAGCAACAGAGTTACTATAGAGCAGTTAAATGATCCTAAGGTATGGATTAAGAAAATTGTAACTCCGAACAATTACGAAAAAGGTAGAGATACCTTAAGATTCTTTAATCGTCTTTTAGACCAAACGACAAAGAAGATACTCAAGATTCATCCTTATCACAGAGAAAATATTTATACAGTGTTAAGGTGGATGATGCAAGAGTACAATGAGTTGAGATTAAAAGATAATCTTGACTTGAGGACTAAACGTATTAGATGTAATGAATATATTGCATCTTTACTCACTAAAGAATTTAGTAAAAGATTAAATAGAATTATTAGTCTTAGAAATAAAGCAACGATAGAAAATTATCGTGATTTATTTAAGTTCCCTGGTGATATTCTTATACAGAAAATGCACACTTCAGGAATCCTGAGATTTGACGAATCTGTTAATGATATGAATTTCTTTAGTAAGTTGAAATATACAGTTAAAGGACCTCATAGTCTTGGTGGAAAGAATTCAAATAATATCAATATGAAACAGAGAGGTATTCATCCATCATATCTTGGTTATATTGATATTTTGGTCTGCTCCAATTCAGATCCTGGTTTATCGGGATTGATATCTCCGTTTAATGACATGAAGAGTCAGTATTTTGATGATAGTCTTGAACCCGATAATTTTGCATATCTTTTATCTAAAGATCTAGAAGAGATATGTGAAAAAGAGGGCGTTATATATGTCAAGATTGACACAGAAGATGAAGAGAAATATTATGATATTCTTCAGAATATGGAGAAATACACTTCCGATAACATCAAGGTAAGTGGAACTTCAAGAGAAGGTTTCTATGAAGTAATTGTAGAAGATGAGAATAATCAAATCAGTAGAGATACTGAAGATGAAGACGAAGATGATGCAGACTTCGATGATGAAGCAAACGATGATTAATATTAAATGCTGTACGGTGATACTAATAATTTCACCGTACAGCATTTATTTATAAAAAAGGAGAATTATTATGAAAAAAATATTGATTTGTTTACTCACTATCACCCTATTAACAATGATAGTATTTTTAATATGTATATTTTTGAAATTAATAGTATTAACATCTAAAGCTATTGTGTTATTATTAATTGGAATAATCGCACTTTGTTTATTAATCTCAGTGATAAATAGTCTCTATAAGGAGAAATGAGAAATGAAAGAAGTTATAATATATACCGATGGGTCAGCTAAAGGTAATCCCGGAAATGGTGGATATGGAGCGGTGATAATATATACCAACGATAAAGGTGAAACTGTAGAGAAAACCATTTCAGGTGGTTACCCAGATACCACAAACAATCGTATGGAAATAACTGCGGTCATAAAAGCGTTACAAGTATTAACTATACCTTGTAAAGTTAAAGTATATTCAGATTCTCAGTATCTAGTTAATACATTCAATAAGAGATGGATTAACAATTGGAAGAGAAATGGATGGAAAACAGCAAATGGTAATGATGTGAAAAATAAAGATTTATGGGAAGTAATGCTTTCTCTTACTAAATATCATAAAGTTAAATTTGAATGGGTTAAAGGACATGCTGAAAATAAGTATAATGAACTTTGTGACAAACTTGCAACAAGCGCTGCTGAAGCTGTTAGTAAGGATATGAAAGGAGGGTAAGTAATGTATAAGGCGTCAATTGAGCTTTGTAAAATAGGTTCCATTAAATTGAAATTTGGTCTAATTATACATGGTGATACCGACGCCAAGTACAATACCAAACTAATAAGTAAATTTAATTATTTGGGTTCAGATTATATACGTCTGAACCCAAAACCTTTTATTACGATAGACATATCTTCAAAAGATGAAATCTGGACAGCAAACTCAATGGTTAATTTAGGTAAAATTTCTTTATATTCATTCATTAAAGCATTATCTGCTATGGTAAAAGAGTATAAAGAAATTAAAGACTTATATTATTATCAAAACGGAAAACTGGTTTTAAATCATACTAAAGCGACAGAGATATATAAAGATATAGTTGCAAATAATAATAAACGAATACGTTTAATACCCACAGTTGTTCCAGATGATAATAATTCAGAGAAATTTTATGAGGGGTGTATTTTATGTATTAATTCATATGATAATTTTGCATATATTAGCTACAGCGAAATGGAATATCTTTTATATGAGCTTACTCATATAGATATGAATTCATTATCTTTACAATTAATTAATACTGTAACTCTTTTTAGTAATATGGAATCTGAGCAACTATCTAAAAAACCTGAGACAGTCTCAGAGGAAATTTTGGATAGTAATGACGAAATGGAATCTGGTACAAGACCGATTCCTGAAGGGAATACTATTCCTGATATTTAGGAGTGTGTATAACTGATGAAGATTATAAAAAGAATTATTGTAGTAATATTATCAATAATTGTAATTTTATATTATGTAGCAGACTGTTTAATAAGATTAGGGGTAGCACTGTTAGTGTTTCCCCTAAGACTTATTATATCGCTATATAAAAATATTAAGTATGAAAAAAATTCTGAAAGGATTGACATGTAATATGAATAAAGTTTTTTTTACAAGTGACACACATTTTGGTAGTCCTCGTACATTAGAATTATCTAAAAGACCGTTTGAAGATAGTAATCAAATGGATAATGAACTAATTAATCAATATAATAAATTAGTAGGTTCCAATGATATGGTTTATCATTTAGGAGATTTTGGTTTATATGAAAATTTACGTCTTCTTAATGGAAAAATTATACTCATCTGGGGAAATTATGAATTAACTCAATTCATGAAAGATACTGATATAGTTGATGTAATTAATAAAGAATATCCTATTGAATTTAAAAAGTTTGTAGATATGTGTGTTAATAACTTTAGTAATGCTAAATACTACAGTCGCGATTTCATTGAAAATTATTGGAGATTCATTTTTAATGGTTCTAATTTTATACCATATGATTTAAAAGAATCATTTTATGCGTTTAATAATAAAGTGAGGCGAGCAGTCTTAAGATTTAATGACAAACTTAAAAGTTATGGTTTCTATGATGTCATTGATTTTAATGGTTGTAATATGACTTTAATCAATTCTGATGATAGATCGAAAAAATTATCAGTACATATTCAACATGAGCCGGTTGATTGTATCATGTATAATGGTTCTCCTGTTGATTTTAATTTATTTGGTCATATCCATGGAAGGCAATTAGTTAAGCCTTACGGTTTAGATGTTGGGGTAGATGGTCACCATTTTAAACCAATAACCAAAGAAGATGTATTCTTTTTTGCAAATGCGATAGAATTATATTATGATGTAAACGTATTTTAATAAAAATACTTGTGAGATACTCTAGAGTACTCTAGAGTATCTCACATTTTTTTATCTATATATTATATATTAGTAAGCAATTGGTTGAGACCCATAGAAGGAGGAATAAATATGGGTATAAAAGTAATGTCGTTTCGTCCAGGTGACATCTTTCTGCTAGATGATCAGAATCCGACTGGATCAGTTAAACAACACAACTATGTTGTGTTGACTGTTCCGGACAGCACTATAAAGGATGCTTGTGCATTGTGCATGAGCATTAGTCAGTTCTCATCGTGGACTGACAGAGGAAGTTTGATCCCGATCATATGTAGCAACGGCAAAGAGTCGTTTATTGACACGACGACGCCGTACTACTATCCGCCTAAGATCATTCAGTTGGG
>Ga0247611_10000637_pt1 | contig 69417 bp, 57 predicted proteins | sample 177DNAGHGhighgp2_FD_192422 | JGI IMG/M metagenome (GOLD analysis project Ga0247611, IMG submission 192422) | Sheep rumen microbial communities from Palmerston North, Manawatu-Wanganui, New Zealand - 1770 DNA GHGhigh gp2 | ecosystem: Host-associated > Mammals > Digestive system > Stomach > Rumen...
AAATACCGGTTTAATAAGAACAAATATAGAAAATATTGAAACAACAGAAGGAATAATAAACGAGAACTATATTTATACGGCAGGCGGTAAAAATAAAAATGAAATAACAGGTTCAAGCGGGACGATAGTATTTAATATAAGCACAACAACAATAAGTACAAACAGTGCAAACATAGAGCAATATGAAGTATTAAGTCAGGGTGAATTTTATAACGAAGCAAAAATAAAAGCGGAAAATTATGAAAATTATGGATTAACATACAGCAGCGGAACAATAGAAGTAAGTACTTTTACAAATAACGGAACATTTATAAATGAAATAGACGGAATAGACGGAATAATAAATTCAACACAAATAATAAACAATTATAATTTAATAACAAATATAGAAAAAATTCAAACAAGTACCGACATAATAAATAACGGATATTTTGAAATAACAGGTGGAACAAATACTTATAAAATAACGGGTTCAGGCGGAATAATATCATTTGGTAGTGATGAAAACAGTATAATCCGGAACACAAATGAAATACAACAAAGTACAATGTACATTCAAGGAATATTTACAAATGAAGGAAATATAGAACTGACTGATAGTTTGATAATAATAACAAGCGGCAGCTTAACAAATAACACTACAGTAACTTCACGACAGAATATTTATAATAACGGAACAGTGATAAACAGCAGTATGACAATTTCGAAAAATTTTTTAAATAGCGGTAATTTAAAAAATGATGCGGAAATATCTTCACAAAATTATTTTATAAATTTTGGTACAGCAACAAATAAAGGCAATATAGATGCCGATATAATAGAAAATCAGGGTATAATAAAAAACGAAGAAGAAGGTATAATAAAGGTAAATAACTACATATATAATACGGAAGATTCCGAATTTGAGACGGATTTGAATAATGTAATAATATTAAGCAGCGAAATGATAAATTACGGTCAATTAAAATTAAACGGAAACGGAACAAATACTATTCATATAGTAGCCGTAACCGGAGATAATGTTTTAAAAGGAACAACAACCATAACAGGTGAAATTACAAACAATAACTTAATAGCCCAAAGTTGTATAATAAATGAAGGAACGGTAACAACCAAATTAGAACAAATATACACAGGTAACAAAATATTAAATAACGGCAAAATAATTATATCCGAAAAGTCTCAACAATATAAAAACGAAAATAATTTTGAAGGAACTGGTATTTTGGTAATATCAACAAATATTTATAATACTGCAAATATTCAACAAAATTCCGTGTTGATATCAAGTTCCGTAACTTTTAATACAAAAGCAGATTTGTTAAATATATCAAATTTGAATAATGACGGAACATTGGTTTTTTCGGAAGAATCTAAAATAAACAGAAGCACAATAACAGGTGAAGGTGTAATGTATATTTTTAGTGATGTTGAAAGCACAGGCGGAATTGAACAATATGCGGTTATAAATCAGAACACTTATCCGTCAAGGGGCGGATTAATTGTTGATGGCAGCAGATTTAAAGCGAATTTTATAGTAAATGACGGGCTTATAACTTTATCAAACGGAAATATAGATTTAAAAGATACCTATTTATTGGGAAACGGAAGAATTGACGGAAATGTTGTTATGGATTCTTCTTCCACATTATCCCCCGGTAATTTTTATTCAATAGGTAGTTTCTATATTAGTAAAAATTTAACGTTTGATTCAAATTCAATTTACAGGGTTAAATTTTCGGATGAGGATTTTGATTGTATAACTGTTGGCGGTAACATAACATTAAATCCGGGTAGTAAAGCTGAGTTTGTTAATTTATCCGGAAAGTATTTTGAACATAAAACTTATGAAATTCTTTGGACAAACAATACTTTAAGCGGCGGTTTTGATGAAATTTCTTTTTCGGGATATGATATTGATGTTTCAAGTACAAGTGATTTAAAAGAGACAAGAGTAACTTTTTCCACACAAACGGTTGGCGGAGTAATGTATGTAACACTTGGAAGAAAAGGAACAGGTTATTCAACATCGGATCAATTAACCGATATGACAAGTTCTCAAAAAGCTGTTGCTGAAGCTATAGATATAATTTCTTTAAAAAGCAATACGGGAAGTATTGCAAATTTACTTTCTACAATGGAAAGTTATTATTATTACAATTCAACTTATAACATAGAAAAATTAAAAGATATATTTACAAGTTTATCTGGGACAATTTATGCAAACAGTGCAATGGCTCCTTTTTTAAATGCAAGGTACGAGCATATTTATGATAAAATTTATAGTACCGAAGAAATAAAAGATTATGTTGATGAATATTATGAATACGGTGAAGAATATTACGAAACAAAAAGAAATCTTTGGGCTCAGTATTATTACAATTATTATGATGTTTCCGGAAATCAAATATATTCAAGTTATGATAATACCGTTCAAGGTTTTTATGCGGGTTACGATATTTCATCTTCAAAAAATAAGTTGGTAGGAATAGTTGCGGGTTATGCGGACGCATTATTAAAACAAAAACATGATAAAACAAAAGTGAAAAGTGCAAATATAGGTGCTTATGTCGGATACAATAAAAACAAAATTCAATTGAAAAGTTTGGCTATGCTCGGATACGATATGTATGAAACGGAAAGACAAACACATGCAACCGCAGACTATAACGGATACAATTTCTCGTTTGATGCTGAAGCTTCTTATAAATTTATTTTACGGGAAAATTTTGAACTCAAACCTTTTGCAGGTATTTTAGCAAATGTTTCCAAACAAGACTCTTTTACCGAAAAAAATGCACAGGCTTTAAATTTATCCGTTGCTGAAAATACAAACTTTTTATCTCAGGCAAGAATAGGTGTTGATGTTAAGGGAAAAATAAATCTTTTAAATTGGTATGCCCGTTTAGGTATAAAACAATTTTTAACTCAAAATTATTTGGAAAAACAAATAAGAATTGTCGACACGGGAACAGAGTTTAATTTGAAAGGAACGGAACTTTCCTCAACAATTTTTAATATAGGTTTTGGCGGGGATTATTATTTATCGGAATACTGGACAGCTTTTGCAAATATTCATTTCGGAATAGGTTCGGGCAATTCTAACGATTATTACGGTAACATAGGCATAAAATATAAATTCGGTGTTATAAACAGAGAAAAAGATTATATAATTCGTTAATTTACGGATAAATTATTTATATTAAATATATAAATTGCTAACAAAAGTTTTTAAAAGCAATCTTTAATAAGGAAATTTACGAAATGAAAAAAATAATTGCAATTATAAATATTTTGTTTTTCTCATTTAATATTTTATTTGCTTCTAATTATAACGGGTATAAAGCTTATTTGGATGCTTTGTTGACCGCAAAGAAAGGTGATACCGAAAAAACGATTCAGCTTTACGAAAAAACATTAACTTACGATAAAACGGCAATCCCCGTTTACAGGGATTTGGCATATATTTATTTAAGAAAAGGCGATGGACAAAAAGCTTTAAATATTGCGCAGAAACTTAAAGATATTGACGGTGAATCCGTTCAAACAAATTTATTTTTGGGGACATTTTATTTGAATGCAAATGAAATGGACCTTGCAACAAAAAGTTGGAAAAAAGTTTTGGAACTTGATCCTAAAAATGAAACGGCTACGGTTTATCTTGCAACGGTTTATTCTTCGGATAATAAACTGAAAGAATCTTTGGATTATTGGAAACAATATTTGCAGCAACAACCAGAATCTTCAGAAGGATATTTTCAGTTAGGTGTTATTCAGGAAAAATTGGGAATGAATAAAGATGCAATAAAATCGTATAACAAGGTAAATGAATTAAAACCGGATGCAAGAGAAGCTTATTTATCGAGGGCAAGAATTTATGAAAATCAAAAGGATTTTAAGTCAGCAATAAAAGAATATGAAAAATATATAGAAGTTTATCCGGACAACATTTCTATACTCATATATTTGGGTAAATGTTATTTTGAGGAGAAAAGATATAAAGATGCCGAAAATGTTTTGTTAAAAGCAAAAAAAATTGCACCTAATAATTTGACGGTATATTATTTACTTGGTATGAATTACGAAAAAAGAGCAAACATAAATAAAGCAATAGATTGTTATGAATTTATAGTTAAAAATGAAAAAAATCCTGCCGCATTTGCAAGATTGGGATATTACTATGCTTTAAATTTAAAATTTGATACCGCACAAGAAAAAATTCAACAGGCAATAAATTTGGACCCTTTAAATTATGAGTTTCATTATTTAGCGGGTTTAAATTATATTGATAAAAAGGATTTTGTTTCCGCAAAAAAAGAATTGGAGTTGGTTTTAGCCGTAAAACCAGATTTTACGGAAGCAAGTTTCTATTTGGCAATGGTCAACGATAAACTTGATAATTTTGAGGAAGCAGAAAAAATTTTATTGGAATTGATAGAAAAAGATTCGTCAAATGTAAAAGCCATGAACTATTTGGGTTATTGTTATGCTGACAGAAATATTAAATTGGATGAAGCGGAAAAGCTTTTAAACGATGTTGTTAAGTTACGTCCTAACGATCCTGCATTTTTGGATTCTTTGGCATGGCTTTATTACAGAGAAGGAAAATTCAAACAGGCGGAACAATATATTTTTAAAGCCATTATAACAGAACCCAGATTACTGGATGCTGCATTGTATGAACATTTCGGTGATATAAGTATTGAATTAAATAAACTTCCGCAAGCTTGGCTTGCATATTCCGTTGCGACCGATATGGGTTCGGATAAAACAAAAGCTAAAGTGAATTTAGTATCAAAAAAAATTACCGATAAAGAAAAAAATAAAGTTTTGAACGAAAGAGCTTTACATAATTTTATAAGAATAGTTTCTTTTAAGGCTTCTTATGCTTTAACGATAAAAACTTCAAAAATTAAAACAAAAACTTATATGGAATTATTGTTCTCAAAAGGCATTGTATTGAGGGCAAGTTTTCCCGCAAAATTAACAATACCTGCATTTAATGTTTTTTTTACAAAAGATAATATTATATTTGAACCGAAATCAGCCGAAAATCTTGTAAATGATGAAATTGAACAAATGCTTAATTTTGTAAATTTTGTAACATCGGGGAATATTATCGTTTTACTTCAACAGGCACAAACAACACAAAAAGGTTCTAAGGTAACTTATAAAAAAGATGGATATACGGTTGTAATTAACAATAAAACCGGTGAAATTTTAGAAGTTCAAAAAGATGATTTATGTTCGGTAAAAATAACATCATATAAAAAGTTAAATAATTTTTCCAAAGTTCCTTCAAAATTATTTTTTAAATCTTTAAAAAGTAAATTTGAATGTGAAGTCGTTTTAAAAAATTTATCTTTTCCCATGAGTAAGGATTTTGAAAAGAATAGGATAATCGATGAAAATTCAAATTAAAGCTCCTGCAAAAATTAATCTTTATTTGGAAATTATAAGCAGAAGACCGAATGGTTACCATAATATAGAATCGATATTTCATACAGTAGATTTATTTGACATGCTTAATGTTGAAGAAAGTAAAGATATACAGCTTTCTTGCAGCAATTCGGCTTTACCTGTTGATCAATCCAATTTAATTTATAAAACCATTGTTAAAATGCAAAATTATTTTAATGTCAATAAAGCCGCAAAAATTCATTTAATAAAAAATATTCCTATGGGTGCAGGGTTAGGTGGGGGGTCTTCCGACGCGGCAGCAACGATAAAGGCTCTCAATAGAATTTGGAATTTAAATAAAACAAAAAAAGAGTTGGAACAATTTGCAACATTAATAGGTGCTGATGTTCCGTTTTTTTTAACCGGAGGGACTGCACTCGTTGAAGGGATAGGAGAAAAAATTACAAAAATAAATATTAAAAGTAAATATAATTTTGTTTTGGCGAAACCGAATTTCGGTGTATCTACTGTATGGGCTTATTCTCAAGTTAAATTACCATTGACAAATATTAATAAAATTGATAGCATATCAAAGGTTTTGAGTAAAAACATCCTTACAACAAGTGTTGCTAGGCGGCTCTTTTTCAACAGGTTTGAAGAATTTGTTTTTCCAAGGTATAGAGAAATAGAAGATATAAAAAAATATCTTGAAAGTTTCGGCTGTGCTACTTTAATGTCAGGTTCTGGGGCTACCATTTTTGCTTTGGCATCAAGCAAAGAACAATCCGTTGATTTAGTTGGAAAACTAAAACAATGCGGTTGGAATGCTTGGGCAGTTAGCTCATTCGAAGTGCAAGATGATGCGGAGGTTGAAAATGGTAATAACGGAAGTCAGGGTTTTTCCCAAGAAGGAAGACAAACTGAAGGCTTATGCCGCAATTACCTTTGACAATGTTTTTGTTGTTCATAATTTAAGAATTGTTCAAGGTGAAAGGGGGTTAATGGTTTGTATGCCTTCAAGAAGAAAAAGTGATGGTGTATTTAAGGACATAGCACATCCTATAACTAATGAGTTTAGGTCCGATTTGGAAAAAGTTGTTTTGGAGGCTTATAATAAAAAGCTTTCCGAAGAACAACAATAATAGTTTTGAGATGTAATTCCGAGATAGTGTAATGGTAGCACAAGGGAATTTGGATCCCTTCGTCTAGGTTCGAATCCTGGTCTCGGAGTTTTACTCTTGTTTTAAATACAAACCAAAATACCGACGATTTTAACTGTTTTTTTAGTTTTGTCGTCGGTGTTTTTTGTTTTATAATTCGGATATGGGATTGCTTTATATTTTTTATTAAATATTATAGAATATAAGAGTATATTTAAATATTATAATAGAGTATAAAATAATGCATAAAAAAATAGCTATAGTCGGCAGACCTAATGTCGGTAAGTCGACTTTATTTAACAGATTTGTAGGAAGAAAAAAAGCAATAATTCATGATATGCCTGGAACAACCCGCGACAGAAACGATTATGTAATAAATTGGAAAGATAAAAAATTTATTATTACCGATACTGCAGGTTGGAGCAATGATGATAATGAATTTTCGCAGTCCATGGCTGAACAACTAAACAGTGCAATAATCCAAAGTGATATAATAATATTTCTTGTTGACGGTAAATTCGGAATACATCCTTTTGAACCGACCATTGCAAAAAAATTAAGAAGCAGTAAAAAAGATGTTATTTTAGTTGTTAATAAAATAGATACTGCAGCTGAAGAAGCAAAAATATATGAGTTTTATAAATTGGGTTTTGATAATATAATTGCTGTTTCTGCAAGTCATGGAAGAAATATGGTTGAATTATTGGAAGAAATTTGCGATAAAATCGGTGATAATAGCAATGAAAATAATGAAGAAAATGAAATATTAAAAATAATTTTTGTAGGCAAACCTAATGTAGGAAAATCTTCTCTTGTTAATGCAATAGTTAAAGAAAATAGATGTATAGTTCATAATGTTCCCGGAACGACAAGGGATTCGTTGACAGTAAATGCTACATATAACGATACAGATTATTTACTTGTCGATACCGCAGGGCTTCACAGAGGAAATAAAACGAAAGATGATATGGAATATTTGTCAACTTTAAGTACAAATTATGCTTTGGATGAAGCTGATATTGCCGTACTTGTTGTTGATGCTTCTCAAGGGATAGGTGAAACCGAAGCAAAAATTGCAGGGTTAATTATAGAAAAAAGAAAGCCATGCATAATTGCCGTAAATAAATGGGATTTAATAGAAGAAAAAGAAGAGCAGGTTAGAATATTTCAGGAACAATTAATTCAAAAATTCAAATTTTTAAATTGGGCTGATATTATTTTTATCTCGGCAAAAACGGGGCAAAGAATAGATAGAATATTTAAGTTGGCACCTTCCATTTATAAAGAATATTCAAAATTATTGACACAGGAAGAAATTAATGATGCCATAAGAAGTGCTGTTTCAAAAAATAAATACTCAAGGAAGGGCAAAGTTTTAAATATAAAACAGGCAGAACAACTTGTTTCAAAACCACCGACATTCAGATTTTTGGTTAACGATATGGAATTAGTTCATTTTTCATATAAAAGATATTTGGAAAATTTTTTAAGAGAAAAATTTTCTTTTAAAGGAACACCGATTATTTTGAAATTTAGAGAAAATTCAAAACGGCAAAATAATAGAAGAATGGAAGATTAGAGGTAAATAGTAAAAATAAATAATAATAAAATTTGCAGAGCAAATTTTACAATACTGTTTCCAAGCATCAAATCTCCTAATCTTCAAATTTGTGGAGTATTTTTTAATGTTAAAATTAATTGTATATTTAATTTTATCTTATCTTTGCGGGGCAATACCGTTTTCTTATTTAATAACAAAAATATTTAAAAATATTGATATAAGGCAATACGGTTCAAAAAATCCCGGTGCTACAAATGTTTTTAGAAGTGTAAGTAAACCTTTGGGAATTTTAACTTTTTTGCTTGATTGTTTAAAAGGTTTTGCTACCGTAAGTTTTGCTTTTTATTTGAATAACTCATTATATTTTATTTTAGCGGTTGCTTTTGTTACTGTACTTGGACATATATTTACCGTATTTTTGAATTTTAAAGGCGGTAAGGGGGTTGCCGTAGGTTGTGGTATTTTTTTAGCATTGAATCCTTTGGCAACAATAGTTTGCTTTATTATTTTTCTTATTGTTGTTGCTATATCAAAATATGTATCACTCGGCTCCATTATTGCAGCTGTTATGTTACCGATTAATTTATTTGTTTTTAAATCAGAATATGAATTGGTGATTTTTTCTTCGGTAATAGTAATAATTGTTTTAATTCGTCATATTTCGAATATAAAAAGAATTATTGCCGGAACCGAAAATAAAATAACTTTCGGCAAAAAGGATTAATTAAAATGAAAATTTCAGTTTTAGGTGCAGGTTCTTGGGGAACGACACTTGCTTGTTTGTTATCGGACAACGGACATGATGTTTACTTGTGGGAGTTTGACCCTGAAACGGCAAAAAAATTGGATAAGGAAAGAAAACTCCCTTTTATAGGAGGAGAAGTTCCTAAAAATATAAAAATTTCAAGTAACTTAAATATTATAAATGAAACAGAAGCGATTGTTTTTGTCGTTCCTTCTCATTTTTTAAGGTCGACTTTAACATCAATTAAAAATTTAAAAATAGAAATATCCGATAAGCTTATAATAAGTGCAACAAAAGGTATAGAAAATGAAACCTTTTTAAGATGTTCTCAATTAATAGAAGAATTTTTTCCTAAAATAAAAGATAAAATTGTTGCTTTGTCCGGACCTACACATGCAGAAGAAGTTTCAAAAAAAATTCCGACTGCAATAATTTCAGCTTCGAAAAATAAAGAAAATGCAATAAAATGCAGAGATATATTTATGAATAATTATTTCAGAGTGTATACTTCCGATGATATAGTCAGTGTGGAATTGGGAGCTTCATTAAAAAATGTTTTTGCCGTTGCTTGCGGAATAATTGACGGATTATCTTTCGGGGATAATACAAAGGCTGCAATAGTTTCAAGAGGAATAACCGAACTTGTTAAATTCGGTATTGCATTAGGCGGTAAAGAACAAACTTTTTACGGTTTATCCGGAGTAGGCGATTTAATAGTTACATGTTTTTCAAAACATTCAAGAAACAGAAGATTAGGTGAATTATTGGCAGCCGGGAAAACTTTGACTGAAGCGGAAAAAGAATTGAAAATGGTTGCGGAAGGTGTTAAAACCGCCGTAAGTGCATATAATTTGGGTAAAAAGTTAAAAATAGAAATACCGATAATAGATGAAATATATTCGGTTTTATTTGAAAACAAAAAACCGCAACAGGCTGTTTATGATTTGATGACAAGAACTCCGAAATCCGAATATTAGTTGAAGAGAGGAAAAATGACAAAAAATGATTTGATAGATAAAATATCAGATGTACTTCCGTCAAAAAAACAGGCAACAGAAGCTGTTAATAAAATGTTTAAAGAAATTGTTTTGTCATTAAAAGATGGACAAAAAGTCGTAATTACGGGTTTTGGCAGTTTTAATTTAATTACTACAAAAACAAAAAAAGGCAGAAATCCAAAAACCGGAGAAGCTGTTATTGTTGCGCCAAAGAAAAAAATAAAATTTAAACAGTCAAAAGATTTTTTTAATTAGGATATAAAATGTCGGATTTGGAAAAAAAGTATTTAACCATAGGCGAGCTGTCACAAAGAACACATGTTCCGCAATATACTTTAAGATATTGGGAAAAAGAATTTAAACTTTTAAAACCTGAAAGATATTCCGGATTGAGAAAATATTCATATACGGATGTTGATTTGGTTTTAACGATAAAAGATTTACTGTATGAAAAAAGATTAACCATAGAAGGTGTAAAAAAATATTTGCAAGGCGATAAGAGGAAAAAAACGAAAGATATAAATTTCCCAAAAGAACAAAATATTGCATCTAAGGAATTGGAATACATAAAAAATGAATTAAATTCAGTTTTGGAAATATTAAAGGAATAGTTGATGATACCTTCATCATTTAGAACAAATTCAATAAATAATTTGGTTTTTTTAGATGTTGAAACAACAGGCTTAAGCGTAAGTAACGGTGCCAAAATTTGTGAACTTGCTATGTTAAAAATTGTTGACGGAAAAGAAACAATATTTAATAAGTTGATAAATCCTCTCGTTTCAATTCCTTACGAATGTTGTCAAATACACGGTATTACCGATGATATGGTTAAGAACAGTCCGGCTTTTTGTGAGGTTGCACAAGAAGTTGCAAATTTTATAGACGGCTATATTCTTGTCGGACATAATGCAAAATTTGATTTGCATTTTATTTCAAACGAAATAAAAAATTCCGGTGTGGTTTCTCCGGAGATGTATTTCTTGGATACTTTAAAAATTGCAAGGCAGTATTTTTCATTTGAATCGAATAAATTGGGTGCTATTGCCGAAATTTTAGGTATAGATGTAAAAGAACATCACAGAGCAATGGCAGATGTGTTTACTACAAAGCAAATAGCAGAATATTTATTCGGCAGTTTAAACAGAAAAGGTGTTGACAGCTTGGAATTATCATATTTTGAACAGGCTTTATTAACAAAAAAAAATATATGAAAAATTCTCAAAATATTATAGAATAAAAAGATACTATGATAGAGGTAAAAAATTTATACAAATCTTTCGGTAAAAAACATGTTTTATGCGGAGTTGACCTAAAAGTTAAAGATGGGGAAACACTTGTTATAATAGGCGGTTCCGGAACCGGTAAAAGTATGCTGCTTAAAAATATAGTAGGTTTAATTAAACCGGATAAAGGCAGTATAATAATAGACGGAGTAGATGTAACAAAAGCAAAAAAAGAAGAACTGTTTAATGTTCAGAAAAATATAGGTTATTTGTTTCAAGAGGCTGCTCTTTTTGATTCAATGACCATAGAAGAAAATGTTGCTTTCGGTTTAAGAAATTTAAGCAACTTGTCTGAAACGGAAATAAAAGAAAGGGTTACTTCCTGTTTAAATATGGTCGGGCTTAAAGATATTGAAAAATTAAAACCCGCAGCGCTTTCCGGAGGTATGAAAAAAAGGGTTGGGCTTGCAAGGGCAATAGCTTACAGACCTAAATATGTTTTTTATGATGAGCCTACGACCGGGCTTGACCCGATAATGTCGGATGTTATAGGTTCTTTAATATTGTATTTAAAAAAAGAATTGAATATTACATCAATAGTTGTTACACATGATATGCAATCCGCTTATAAAATTGCAGATAGAATTATTATGCTGTATTTGGGAAAAGTAATTTTTAACGGAACGGTTGAAGATGCAAAAAATACTAAAAACAAATATGTAAGACAGTTTATAGAAGGGTCAAGCAGCGGACCTATACCGGTAGATGCAGCTTTTGAGAGGTAAAATTGTGAATAATCAAGTAAAATTGGGTTTTTTTGTTTTAATAGGAATAATATCTGTAATTATTTCAATTACTTTATTGGGAAATTATAATTTCGGTTCAAAATATACCATTTGTGCATATTTTGACGATGTTGTTGGCTTACCTAAAAAAGCAAAAGTAAAAATAGCCGGTGTTGATGTCGGTAGCATTAAAAATATCAGTTTGGAAAACGGAAAAGCAAAACTTGTTTTATATATCAACTCCGATATTAAACTTTATTCGGATGCTAAAATTAAAATAGTAACATCAGGTATCATAGGAACGAAACATCTCAGTTTATGGACGGGAAATCCTAATAACCCCGTAGTTAAAAACGGGGATATTATTACTTCAGAAGGTTCATATTCATTGGAAGAAACAGTTGCAAATATAACCGATAAATTATCAAAAATTCTTGATACGATTTCAAAAGGAATAGATGAAACTTTCTTTAATAATTTAAGAGATACGGTTGCAAATTTAAAACAGGTAACAAAAGCCGTAGCAGATAAAGAGCAAAGTATTACAAAAGTAATAGATAATTTTAACAGTTTTTCTTCCGACCTTGCCGATGTTACGAATTCAAATAAAGAAGCAATAAATAAAATAGTTCAACAAATAGAAAAAATTACGGAACAATTGGATAAATTTGCAACGAATTTGAATGAAGGTAAGGGAACTATTGCAACACTTGTAAACGATGAAGAAATGGCAAATGAATTAAAGGAAACTGTTTCCGATATTAAGACCACCGTCAATGATGTTAAACAGTTGATGACAAGAGTTAATAAGCTTGAAATTGATTGGGAATATATGGGCAGATATGACAGTCGGAACGAAAAGTTCCGTAACGATTTCGGTATACGGTTCAGACCTAATGACCACAAATTTTATTATGTCGGTGTTTCAAATATAGGTAATGCCAGCGGTGAAAAAAATGAATTTGAAAGAGAGCATTTGAATAAATTGGATGCATTGATAGGTTTCAGGTCGGAATATCTTGAAGCTTACGGCGGAGTTATGAGAAGCAAAGGCGGTGTAGGTGTAGGTATTTCTCCGTTTGATAAAATTTATTCTAAATACAGAAGATTATATTTTAATATAGATGCTTTATTCAGAACGGAAACAGCCGAGAATAAAAACGATAATGTTCCGAACCTGGTTATCGGTGCAAGATACGGTATTACACATTGGCTTTATTTAGGTGTGCAGGTTGAAGATACTTTAACAAGTTCTAACTTTATGCCTTATATAAAACTTAAAGTTACCGACCAGGATTTGGCCTCAATGTTCGGTGTTGCCGGTATTGCCGCAGCGGGAAGTAAATAGAATGAAATCAAAAAAAAATAAAACTAATTTTGTTTGTCAGCAATGCGGCTATGAATCGGCAAAGTGGCTAGGTAAGTGTCCTTCATGCAATAAGTGGAATACTTTTGTTGAAGAAGTAAAAATTACCGGTAGTCAAACTTCAAACCAATCAAGGCAGCTTACAAATTTTTCTTCCGGAACTTTTGCATTAAATGATGTATCCGTGCAGAGCTTTAAAAGAATAAAAACAGATATCGGCGAATTTGATAATATGATCGGCGGGGGAATAGTTCCCGGATCTTTAATTTTATTAGGCGGAGCACCGGGAATAGGAAAATCTACTTTGATGCTTCAGATATCAAGTTCTTTATCTTCCTACGGAACAGTTTTATATATATCGGGAGAAGAATCTTTATCTCAGGTGAAATCAAGAGCCGAAAGATTAAAAATAAACAAAGACGGAATTTTTTTAGCTTCTGAAACAAATCTTGAAATTATTATTGATGCAATAAACAAAATAGAACCGAAATTTTTAATAATAGATTCCATACAAACAACATATCATCCGGAATTGTCGGGTGCTGCAGGTTCAGTCGGACAAATTAGGGAATGTGCAGCTGAACTTTTAAGGATAGCAAAATCAAAACATATTACCGTTTTTTTACTCGGGCATGTAACAAAAGAAGGTGATTTGGCTGGTCCGAGAATTTTGGAACATATTGTAGATACTGTTTTATATTTTGAAAATGAGAAACAACAAATTTATAGAATATTAAGAGCACATAAAAACAGGTTCGGACCTACAAGTGAGATTGGTATTTTTGAAATGAAATATAACGGGTTAAGTGAAGTTAAAAATCCTTCTCTTCTTTTTATGGGGGATAGAGCAAATTCCGTTGCCGGAAATATAATTTCCGCTACTATGGAAGGAACAAGACCGTTATTGTTGGAAATACAAGCTCTTGTGACAAGAACAAATTTCGGTTTCCCGCGAAGAATGGTATCCGGTTATGATTTGAACAGAGTTATAATTATAATTGCCGTTCTTGAAAAAAGACTCGGTCTTCCGTTGGACAGTCAGGATATTTTTATAAATGTGGCAGGAGGAATTAAAATAAAAGAAACTTCTGCCGATTTGGCAATAGCCTGTGCAATTGCATCGGCAAACAGAGGTCTTGTTTGCCCTGCCGACACAATGATATTCGGAGAAGTAGGTTTATCTGGGGAAGTAAGAGCGGTAGCTCAAGTTAAGGAAAGGCTTTCGGAAGCCGAAAAATTAGGTTTTACAAAAGCAATTATTCCTAAGAGAAATTTAAAAAATTTGGAATATAAAGGTTCAATAAAAATTTTAGCGGCAGATAATATTTATGAGGCTATTGAAGCCGTTAAACATATAAATTAGGGGTTAATTATTATGTTAAGATTTTCAACTGCAGGTGAGTCTCACGGACAAGCCGTTATTGCAATTTTGGAAGGTATTCCGGCAGGTTTAACCATAAATACCGAAGATATTGATGTTGACCTTGCAAGAAGACAGAAAGGATACGGAAGAGGTTTAAGGATGCATATAGAAACCGACCATGTTGATATTCTTTCCGGTGTCAGACATGCAAGGAGTTTGGGTTCTCCGATAACATTATGTGTTCAAAATAAAGATTGGGAAAATTGTAAATCGTTAATGTCTCCTATTTCGGTAAATTTAGACGGAAAAGAACTTTCAAAACCAAGACCGGGTCATGCCGATTTTGCCGGACTTATGAAATATAATGTTAAAGATTTCAGAGATATTTTGGAAAGAGCTTCTGCAAGAGAAACGGTTGCAAGGGTTGCAGTCGGTGCCGTATGCAGGGAATTGTTGAAAAAATTCGGAATAAATATTTATTCTTATGTCGAGCAAATAGGAACAGTAACTGCAAAAATATCCGATATATCTAAAGATAAATTACAACATCAGGCGGAAATGTCTTTTGTTAGATGTCCTGACAAAATTGCAAGCAAAAAAATGATTAATTTAATAAGGCAGTCAATAAAGAAAGGCAATACTTTAGGCGGAAAATTCAGAGTAATTGCCGAAAATATTCCGGTAGGTTTGGGAAGTCATACACAGTGGGATATGAAACTTGACGGAAGACTTGCACAAAGTTTAATGTCAATACAAGCAATAAAATCAGTTGAAATAGGAGCAGGTTGTAAATTTGCAAAATTGTTGGGTTCTGATGCTCATGATGAAATTTATTATTCAAAAGAAAACGGCTTTTACAGAAAAACAAATAGAGCAGGCGGAACTGAAGGCGGAATATCCAACGGTGAAAATATTGAGATATCATGTACAATGAAACCCATACCTTCGTTGGTAAAACCGTTACAAACGGTTGATATAAATACTAAAAAAACGGTAAAAGCCGAAGCTGTCAGAAGTGATGTTTGTGCCGTTCCCGCAGCAGGTGTTGTAGGTGAGGCTGCGGTTGCTTTTGAAATAGCAAAAGCCATGACGGAAAAATTCGGAGGAGATTCTCTTGAAGAAATGAAGGCAAATTTTAACTCATATATTTTAAGGCTTAAAAAAATATAATGAAAAATATTGTATTGACCGGTTTTATGGGAGTAGGTAAAACTACAATAGGGAAATTGTTGTCCGAAAAATTATCTTTTCCTTTTTTTGATACAGATAAAATTATTGAACAAAATGCTAATATGTCAATTCCGGAATTTTTTGAAAAACTCGGAGAAAAAGAATTTAGAAATTATGAGACGGAAGTTGTTAAATTACTTTCCGGTACTGACGGTTGTGTAATTTCTTGCGGCGGCGGAATAGTTTTAAATAAAACAAATATGGATTTGTTATCTAGAAACGGAATTATTGTTTATTTGAAAGCAAGTATTGATACTATAGTAAAAAGAATAGTTGATGATAAAAACAGACCGATAATAGCTGCTATGGAAAACCCTAAAGATGAAATAGAAAAATTACTTAATAAAAGAAAACAATTTTATCAAAGACATAATTTTTCTTTTGATGTCGATAATTTAACTCCGGATACAATTGTAACAAATATAATTAATGCCGTTAAGGATATACTATGAAATTTTCCAGCTTTTTGTCATTTCCGAAGGTCGTAATCGGGAATCCATGCTCTTTTAAAAATTCTCTTTTTCGCACTCAATATCGCCATTCGCTTGAAAATTTTAAAGCCGTGCGACAACTCCAAAATTTCGAAAATCAAAATGTAATCGAAATTTTCTCTGCATGTCGCACTAAAAAACTTTTTAAATTTATAGTTTTTTACTCTAAAATTTTCTTCGCTCATAGACGGCTACAAGTCGTGCCTCAAAAGAAATTTTTAAAAGTATTGTCATTGCTTATTTGTTTTTTCTTTCTTTTTACAAGTGTATCTTTTTGTGATGAAAATTTACAAAATAAAGATATTACCGCAGATACCGAAGATGTTAAAATAAAAGTGATAGACAAAGAGAATTATCGATTACAAATTAAACAGTATGATAAAGATTATCCTGTTGTCGTATATGTTGTATTTAAGCGGTCAACACCGCTTTTAAATAATATAAATCAAATATTAAAACAGGAACTTATATCTTTATCAAAAAAAGAGGGGGTTAAAAATAATATCATTGCTTCTGCATGGTTTGAACCTGATAATGACGAAAATAATGAATTGGAAAAAATAAAATTAACTCCGAAGTATAGTTCTTACATTTGGGTAAAAGAAAAAAAATATGTAATGACTTTTTATGATTACCTTCAATTTTTAAAGAAAGAAAAAAAGAAAAAAATACTTGAAAGAAACAAAGAGGTTTAAGTGTTAGAAACAATAAAAAAAGTTTTTATATTACTTAATAAAAAGCAAAGAATAAAATTCTCTCTTTTGCTTTTCGGAATTTTTGTAGCTTCATTATTTGAACTTGCCGGGGTATCTCTTGTTTTGCCTCTTATAAGTGTTGTTATGGACCCGAGTATATTACAAACAAATAAGTATCTAAACTTTACTTATAATTTTTTCTCCATAAATTCAACGCAAGCTTTTTTAATAATGTTGTCTGTTATTTTAATAGCAGCTTATGTTATAAAAAATATTTATATTTTATTATTAAATTATATTCAATATAAATGGGTTTTTAATGAATACAAAGATATGACATTAAGAATTTTTTCAACATATTTAAAACAACCGTATGCTTATCATCTTTCCGTCAATACTGCAACAATTATAAGAACAATAACAAGTGATACATTATATTTCTTCTTATTTATTTTAAATCTTTTCACTGCAATAACTGAATTTTTAATAATAATTATGATGACTATATTTTTGTTTTTTATAAATAAATATATAACACTGGCATTGATAGTGTTGATATTCTTCTGTTTTTTCAGCCTGTTAAAAAAATTAAAACGAAAAACTACCGAAATGGCACAGCTAAATCAAAAATATAATGCTCAAATGATAAAATGGTTAAATCAGGCAACAGGAGCAATAAAAGATTTAAAAATTCGTTGTATGGAAGATTTATTTATAAAACAATATCATGAAAATGCCGTAAAATATGTTTCTGCACAAAAATATTTAAATTTTTTATCAATAGCCCCGAAAGCAATAATAGAAACTTTTGTAATAGTAACGGTTCTTTTGATGATAATAATATTTTTGTTACAAGGAAATTCCGCTTCTGTTATATTTACGCAAGTGGCAGTATTTGCTATGGCAGCATTTAGAATGATGCCTTCAATGAACAGAATTCAGATTGCCGTAAATACTATGTTTTTCCATAAGGTGTCTGTAGATTTAATTTATAAATATTTAAAAGAACTTACTCCGGTGGAATCCGTTTATGAAGATGAGCATAAAGATTTGGATTTAAAATACGGAATATCCGTAAACAATATAAGTTATAAATATCCGGCAACCGATAATTTTGTTTTTAAAAATATTTCTTTTAAAATAAACAGTGGGGATTCTGTTGCTTTCATAGGACAGACAGGTTCCGGAAAAACGACATTGATTGATGTTATTCTCGGATTATTGGCTCCTTCAGAGGGAACAATATCCGTAGGAGGAAATTCTATTTGTAAAAATAAAAGCAGTTGGGCAAAAAAAGCGGGGTATGTTCCTCAGTTTATTTATTTAACAGACGACAGCATAAAAAATAATATTGTTTTTTATGATGATAAAGATATTGATGCCGAAAGGTTAAACAATGCAATAGAACAGGCACAACTTAAAGATTTTATATCATCTCTTCCTAAAGGGCTTGATACTGTTATCGGGGAAAGAGGAATAAGATTATCGGGAGGACAAAGGCAAAGAATAGGAATAGCAAGAGCTTTATATAATAAACCGGAAGTCTTAATACTTGATGAAGCAACTTCATCATTGGATAATGAAACTGAAAAAGCTGTCATGGAAGCGATAGAACATTTATACGGTAAAATAACGATGATAATAGTTGCTCACAGGCTTACCACAATTGAAAAATGTAATGTTATTTACAAACTTAAAAATCAAAAAATAGAAAAAATTAAAGGTTAAAAAATGAAACAAATAATCCTTGCAACAGGTAATAAACATAAAGTTGTTGAAATTAAAGATATTCTTAAAGATTTGTCGGTCAATATAAAGCCGATGACCGATTTTGAAAAGTATCCGGATGTTGTTGAAGACGGTCAAACGTTGCAGGATAATGCAATAAAAAAAGCAACTGAAGTTGCAAAATATTTTAATTGTTGGGCAATAGCTGACGATACCGGGCTTGAAGTTGCATATTTAAACGGAGCACCGGGAGTATATTCGTCAAGATATGCATGGGAAAACTGTTCTTATGCGGATAATAATAATAAGCTGTTAAAAGCTCTTGAAAAGGTTTCAACCGAAAACAGACAGGCACAATTCAGATGTGTTATTGCTTTAAGTGATCCGCATGGAAATATTAAAATACTTGCCGAAGGCAAAATAAAAGGATATATAGCAAATTCTTTATCCGGGCAAACAGGTTTCGGATATGACCCTTTGTTTTTTGTTCCTCAATATCAAAAAACTTTTGCACAACTCGGTGAAGAAATAAAAAATAAAATAAGTCACAGAGCATTGGCATTACAAAATTTTAAAAAAGAATTCTTGTTGCTTAAATGATTTTTATCAAGTATTATTCGGCTGTTTTGGCTTTATATCAAATTTATCCAAAATATTACAGTCTTGTCCTATTAAAACAGTTATATCCGCAAAATTTTTAGGTGCAGGCAAGATAAATATTTCTCCGCAGTTAAATAACTTACGGATTTTTAATGCTTCTTTTTCATTATTTATCAAATCTATAATTAAAGTATTGTCTGTTTTATTTTTACTGTTGCTCCAGTTGAATACATCAAAACCGTTTTCTATCAGTTTATTTGCTGCTTTGCTTGCTATTCTGTTTGTGTTTGAAGCATTTAATACCTCAATAATAGTTTTATTGTTTAAAAAAGAGTTACTTCTGTAAGAATTTTTTAAAAGTTGAACAATGTTGTTTTTATACTTTGTATCAATTTCAATTCTTTTTTTGTTTTGTATAATTGGAATATCGGCAAATATAACTGATATTTTTTGTAATTTAATTAAATATAATAAATCTTTTAATTCTATATCCGTATTTATTTTGTTATGTTTTATAAAAACTAATATTTTAAACAAATTAGTTCTGTTAATTTTAGTAACGGTGTTTTTTATAATTTTTATTGTGGAGTATACATAATTGTAATAGTTTGTTTTGTCGGTAATATTATTCAATAAATTTTGATTAGTATTTTCATCAAATAATCTAAAAAAATCTTTAAATATATTTTTATCAATATTTATAAAGCAGTCGATTGTTATTGTGTTATCAAATAAGCCTTCGATATCTTTTTTTATAAGTTCAATTTTTTTATCGGTTTCATATTCCGAATATAATTGAAGGAGTGTTTTTGTTTTTGCCCTTTTTCTCAATATACTTATTTCTTCGTTTATAAAAATAAATTGTAATTTGTTTGCATCAGGGAAAAATTGAGATAATAAAAATATCGGTTTTTCATCATTTTGGTGTATATCATCAATTACAAACAAGATGTTTTTCGTTGAAATGTTTTTATAAGTTTCATCCAAAAAATAATAAAAAGCTGTTGAAGCTAAAATTATAAATAAAAATATAATTAATAAAAATTTTTTAAACATTTATTTATTGTAAAAATTCCAAATATTTATAATATCAGGATGTAAAATTTTAAATTGATTGATTACATATTTTATTTTATTCTGTAAAACAATTTTAAAAACATTATCCAAATTATTAAATATATCTTTTTTTGCAACCGGCAATTTATGTTTCCTGTCGGCAGATAAAGAATCGGCAATAAAAATAATTTTTTCATAAATTGTCATATTTACTCTTCCTACGGTATGATGTTTTATTGCATTTATAATGTTTTTGTTTTTTATGTTAAACTTTTTTTGTGCAATATCGGCACCTATATAGGAATGTAATACTTGAGGAAGATATTTTATTACAAAGTCATAATTTTTTATTTTTATATTATTTTTTGTTATATAGCTTTTTGATTGTTTGGTATTCATCCATTTTGCACAGTCGTGCAGCAAAGCCGATATTGAAACGGTATAAACATCGACTTTATAAAATTTTGCCAATTTAACCGCAAGTTCATAAACACATAAACTGTGATAATATCTTTCCGGAGTTAAATTTTTTTGTAAGTAATTAAAAATTTTCTGTTCCATATAAATTGTGTTCCCTTATATATTCAAAAACTTCGTGCGGTATATAATTTTTTACATTAATATCTCTGTCATTTAACATTTGTTTTATTTTTGTTGATGAGATATTTTCTACGACGGTTGTTCCTACGGATGTATAAGTATAATATTTGTTACATAAATCAATTTTTATATCACCTCTTTGGAGTGTAAGAAAACCGAATTTTTGTGCAATATAATCTATGTTTTTCCAAGTATTAAGCCGTTCAAAAGAATCCGAACCTATAAGTAATTTTAATTTGTCATTAGTTTGTTTTTGTAAATAATCAAGAGTTTGATATGTATAAATTACTTTTTTACTGTTTACTTCGAATAAATCTATAGAAAGTCCGTTAAAATTTTTAATTGCCAATTTCAACATGTTTACCCTGTGAGTTTGTGAAGCTTGTAATTTTACTTTGTGAGGGGGAAGATATGCCGGAACAAAAATAACGGCTTTCAAATTAAATTCTTTTATTGCCGTTAATGCTGTTTCTATATGTGCATTGTGGACCGGGTCAAACGACCCTCCGAATATTCCGATATCAGCCATTTTTTTTCTTCTTTAAATTATAGAATTTTAAATATTTTACAAATGTTGAAAAAGCCCCGAGCATTGCCCAAATAAAACCTTCAAAGCCGTCTAAAAAACCTAACTTAAACAAATATTTTTTTATAAAATCGATAGGCGGCCTGAAAACCACATCTGTGATATGAAAATTTTTATTGTTTTGAAACATTTTTATTGCACCGAGTGTAGTGTAATTGTCAAATTTTTCAAAATAATTATCCAAATTCGGGCATGTATAGTGATAAAAAATATTGTTCAATTTACCGATATTGCCTTTTACTTTAAGTTCTTCATGTATGATTCCGCCTGTATATTCCGATAATTCTTTTTTTGCAAGTCGAATTCTGTTTTCTTTTGCAAGTCCGGAATGTTTCATCCTTCTTCCTAAAAAAAAGTTTGTTCTTGTAAGAAAAAATCCGTCATATTTCGTATCAGGAAGAACTTGTTCTATTTCCTGCTTTAATTCTTTTGATAACACTTCATCTGCATCAAGATGTAAAATCCAAGTATTTGTTGCAAGCGAAAGTGCATAATTTTTTTGATTTGAAAAAGAATCAAATTCTCTTTTAAAAATTTTAGCTCCGTATTTTTTTGCAATTTCAATTGTATTATCGGTTGATCCGCTGTCGACAATTATTATTTCATTTGTCAAATCTTTAACGGCACTTAAACATTTGGCAATGTTTTTTTCTTCGTTTTTTGTAATTAGAACAAGTGATAAATTCATTTGTTTGTTATAATTTTACCTATTATAAAATTTTCAAATTTATTTCTGTTTTTAGCAAAATATTTTAATAAAGAAGTGTTATACATTTTTTTCTTATCAAAAGTCATTTTGTCATCGCTTCCCAGCCCGCCGTAATGATAAACTTCACTTTCCGGCAGATAACATATTTTTTTACCAATCAATTTCAATTGTCTGAACAAATCCGTTTCTTCCAAATAAAAAAAATATCTTTCATCAAAACAGCCTGTATCCTGCATATATTTTTTATTTATAATAAAACAGGCACCTCTTAAAGAATTGACAGTATAACAAATTCCGGGTTTATAAAATTTTTCCTTTACTGATACATATAATTTTATTAACGGTTTAAATATTTCCGTCCATAAAGTTGCTTCAGGATACACGGATTTTTGAATAGTTCCGTTTTTTCTTAAAAGTCTCGGACCGATGACGGCAATTTTACTATCGGAAGTTATTTTATAATAAAGTTTTGAAATAGAATTTCTTTTAATTTCGGTATCCGTATTTATATAAAGTATAAATGCTGCCTCTGAAACTTTAAAACCCTGATTTGCGGCCTTTGCAAAACCTGCATTATAATTATTTTTTATTATATTTGTGTTAGGATATAATTTCATAATTTCTTCAATTGAACCGTCGTTACTGTCGTTATCTATAATAATCCACTGTGCATTTTTTGAAGATGTTATATTATCGTTGTTATCTAAAGCTTTAAGACAGTCAAAAATAACCGATTTTGAATTTCTTGTAACTAATATTATCGATAAATTTTTAGCCATAACTATAATTTTACAACCTTTTGTGATTTTGTATTTTTTGTAGCATTTCTTGTATCAAAAATAAGTTTTGCTTTTTTTACTACTTCGAAATAATTAATGTTTGTATGATCTGTTAGAATTAAAACAGCATCATATTTTGAAATATTTGAAATATTTTTTTCGGATTTTAAAATTTTATTTCCTATTTTAATTGTTGAAACATAAGAATCGTAATATGCAAGTTTAGCTTGTTTTTTTATTAATAAAGTCATTACATCAAGTGCGGGGGATTCTCTTAAATCCGCTACATCTTTTTTATAGGCAACTCCCAATACAAGTATTTTTGAATTTTTTATTGATTTTGCTTTTTCGTTTAATATGTCTGCAAGTTTCGTTACTACATATTCGGGCATTTTTGAATTTATTTCTCCTGCAAGTTCTATAAACCTTGAATAAAAATTCAGTGTTTTCAATTTCCATGATAAATAATGCGGGTCAAGCGGAATACAATGTCCGCCTATTCCGGGACCTGGAGTAAACTTCATAAAACCGAACGGTTTTGTTGCCGAGGCATCTATTATTTCCCAAACATTTAAACCCAATCTGTCACACATTAAAGCAACTTCATTTACCAAACCTATATTTACGGCTCTAAACGTATTTTCCAATAGTTTTACCATTTCAGCCGCTTCCGTCGAAGATACTTTGTGTATTTTTGTGAAACTACCGTAAACTTGGCAAGCTAATTTTGCCGAATTTTCACAAATACCGCCTACAACTTTTGTTGTATTTGCTATCGTCCAATTTTTATTTGCCGGGTCTATTCTTTCGGGACTAAATGCCAAAAAGAAATCTTTTCTGCCTTTCAATCCCGTTTTTTCAAGCATAGGTAAAACAAGTTCTTTTGTTGTTCCGGGATATGTCGTTGACTCAAGTATTATAAGTTGTCCTTTTTGTAAATTTTCTTTTATTTCGTTTGTTGCAGAAACTATATATGAAACATCGGGGTCTTTTGACTTTCTTAAAGGTGTAGGAACACAAATTATTATAACATCAAGTTTTTTTATTTCTTTAAAATTTGTTGTTGCAGATAATTTCTTTGATGTTACAAGTTCCTTAATATCTTCTGTTTTTATATCACCGATATAAGATTTTTTGTTATTTATATTTTCAACTTTTTTTGAATCGACTTCAAGTCCGCAAACGGAAAAACCTTTTTTGGCAAGTTCAACTGCTAAAGGAAGCCCTACATATCCCAAACCTATTACACCTATTTTTGCCTGCATTGTTTCAATTTTTTTTGATAATTTATTATACATTAATATCTCCTTTTATTAGTTCATATATCAATCGTGAATATTTTTATTTAATGTTGTTAATTATATCAAATTTAGAGTTTTTTTATTATTTTTTTAATTTGCTATAATCAAACTATGTTGAAAAATACATAAAACGACAAATATAATATTTTTATTGAAATGGATAATAATTTTTATCATAAGCCTGTAATGTTAAATGAGGTTACCGAGTATTTGATATCGGAGAATAACGGGTATTTTATAGATTGTACCTTTGGCGGAGGCGGGCATAGCCTTCATTTTTTAAAAAATTTTGATAATATAAAAATAATTGCATTTGACCAAGATGAAGATTCTTATATACATTTTTTAGAAGATGCAAATTGGGACTTATACAGACAAAGAGTTATTTTTTGTAAATCAAATTTTAAAAATTTAAATATAGAGCTAAAAAAAAATAATATCTCTTCAGTTAACGGAGTTTTCGCGGATTTAGGTGTTTCTTCCAAACAATTGGATGATAAAAACAGAGGTTTTTCTTTTAATTCCGATGTGCTTCTTGATATGAGAATGGATAGGTCAAATCCCGTTTCTGCTTATGATATAGTGAATTCTTTTTCGCAACAAGAGTTGGAAAAAATTTTTTTTGAATACGGCGAAGAAACTTTTTCAAAACAAATAGCACAAGAAATAATAAACAATAGAATTAAATATAAAATTAAAACATGCAGGCAGTTAAGAGATATAGTGTGTAAAATTAAGTGGAAAAAAAATAAAATAAATCCTGCAACAAAAATATTTCAAGCATTACGAATTTATGTGAATGATGAATTGAGAAGTTTAAAACAAATGATTGATTCTGCCGCAGGAATATTAAATGTGTCTGCAAGAATAGTTATTTTAACTTATCATTCGCTGGAAGATAGAATAGTAAAACAAAAATTTAAAGATTTAAGTGAAAAGAATTTTAATATAGTCAATAAAAAAGTTATAACTGCAAGCTTTTCTGAAATAAAAGATAATCCGAGAAGCAGAAGTGCAAAAATGAGAGTTTTGGAAAAAATAAAATGAAAAATAATAAACAAAAATCCGTAAAAAATATCAGAGAAATTATCCTTTTGACAATATTGGGATTAGCCTTGATATTTTTTTGTAAATATCAACAAAATTGGGTTTTGTTTTTAGGTGATGATAATACTAAATTGGAAGAAGAAGAGAAAAAATTACAATTGGAAAACAGTGAGCTTGTGGGTAAAATTAACTCTATAATGGCACAACATAAATTGGATAAACTTGCAAAAGATAAAAATTTTTCTATCCCTAATGAAAATCAAATTATAAATATTGATATGCAAAATTATGAAGAACAAAAATGATATTTTTTATAAAGAATTATGTTGGTCTGCTTTTTTGGTGATTTTGTTTTTATTTGTTTTGCTTAAATCAATACAATTACAAATTTTTAGTTATAAATATACGGATAATTATATTGATAAAAAAATTTACAATGAAATAATAAGAACTCCCAAAAGAGGAAATATATTAGACAGAAACGGAAGTATTTTGGTTATGAGTATTCCGAAATATAATGTCTTTTTGGATGCAGATTCAATAAAAAATTTAAAGGAACTTGAGAAATTTCTGTCAAGCATAAATATAAAGCTGACCAATAAAAACCTGCAGGATATAAAAAACAATAAAAGATATATTCCAATAGCATTTGAATTGGATAAAACAATTGTTGATAAAATAAGAGATTATAAAAAAACAAAAAAAGATTTTTCAATAGGAATAGAGGAACATTTTATTCGTCTTTATCCGGAAGGGAATATGCTTTCACATGTATTGGGTATAGTAGATAAAAACGGAACTGGATTGGAAGGTATTGAAAAAATTTGCAATCAAAGATTGGCAGGACAGAAGGTAAAAGTAAAAAGGCAAAAGCTTGGAAAACGAAATTTAAACGAAGAGTTTTTAGATGAAAAAGATTTAACGGGTTCTGATGTTTGGCTTACAATAGACAAAAGAATACAATTTATAGCCGAACAGGAACTTGAACAGGGAATTAAAAAGAAAAAAGCAAAAAACGGAACAATTATAGTTCAAAACCCGTATACCGGTGAGATTTTGGCAATGGCTTCTTATCCGAATTATAATCCTGCGAGCAAAATTTCAAGTACGTATGTTTTAAGAAACCCGGCAATATCTTTTGTCAGAGAACCCGGTTCAACATTTAAAATAATAGTTGCATCTGCTGCTTTGGAAGAGAATGTTTTTAAAACTGCAGATAAAATAAATTGTGAACAAGGAAGGTTTAAAGTAGGAAAAGATGTAATAAAAGACCATGAAAAAAAAGGCTTTATTTCGTTTTCACAGGTTATTGAATATTCTTCAAATATAGGGACTGCTAAAATTGCTTTAAAATTAGGAAAAGAAAAATTTTATAAATATATAAGGTTATTCGGTTTCGGCGGTAAAACCGGAATAGATCTAAACGGAGAAGAAGGCGGATTATTGAAAGAACCGTCATTATGGAGCGGAAGAAGTCTGCATACAATATCGTTCGGTCAAGAAATTGCAACAACTCCGATACAAACAATAAACAGCTTTTCAGCTATAGCAAACGGCGGAATTTTGATGAAGCCTTTAATTATAAAAAGTATAGGTGGTATTGAATATGAAAAAGTTCCTCCCGGAAGAAGAGTTATATCGGAAGAAGTAAGTTCAAAAATGAGACAAATTTTAAAAGGTGTTATTGATAACGGAACAGGAAAAAATGCGAAAATAGAAGGATATTCCGTTGCAGGTAAAACAGGAACAGCTCAAAAAATAGACAAAAGAATCAGAAAATATTCGACAAAATATTATTTGGCTTCTTTTTGCGGTTTTGTTCCGGCAACAAATCCAAAAGTTGTAATACTTGTAATGATAGATGAGCCTGAAGGTGACTATTATGCCGCTTCGGTTGCTACACCGATATTTGCAAAAGTTGCTGAGAGAATTATGGCTTATTTGAATGTTGAAAAAGACGAAGTTGTAAAAAATAAAACAAAGGAAAAAGTATGATTTTATCCGATTTGTTTTCAAATATAAAAGCAATATTTATCGGGGATGTTTCATTAAATGTAACAGGATTGTCTTACGATTCAAGAAAAATAAAAAAAGACTTTCTGTTTTTTGCAATAGATGGAACACATTTAAACGGTTCCGATTTTGCAAAACAGGCAGTTGATAACGGTGCGATTTGCATAGTTTCAAATAGAGAAATAAAAAATTTGCCGGTAACAAATATTATTGTCGATAATGTTTTGGATGTAATGTCTAAAGTAAGTGCAAAATTTTATGATTATCCCGATAAAAAACTTACAATAATAGCAGTTACGGGAACAAACGGTAAAACTTCCATAACATATATGGCGGAATCTGTTTTTAAAAAGTTCGGTATTAAAACAGGTGTTATAGGAACAATAAATTACAGATATGCAGATGTAGTTATCGATGCCCCTAATACAACACCGCAAGCACTTGATTTATTTAAAATGATGTCGGATATGGTATCAAAAAATATAAAGTATTTAATTATGGAAGTTTCTTCACATTCTTTAGTTTTGGGAAGAGTAAAAGATATAGAATTCGATATTGCCGTTTGGACTAATTTAACACAGGATCACCTTGATTTTCATAAAAATATCGAAAATTATTTTGAAGCAAAACAAATTTTATTTGCTTCGTTGAAAAATAACTCAAAAAATAACAAAAAGTATGCTATAATAAACAGCGATGATTTTTACGGAAAAAAATTAATTGACAAATTGGATAAAACCATAAACCTTATTACTTATTCCGTAGAAGATAAAAGGGCTGATGTTAATGCCGATAATTTGAATTTAACAAATATTGGAAGTTCTTTTGAATTAAAAAGCGGATACGGTAACAAAAAAATAAATATATCCCATATCGGTATTCATAATGTTTATAATATTTTGGCTGTATTTTGTATTTGTATAACAAACAATTTTAATTTTGACAAACTTACCGATGAAATACAAAATACCATTTTAGCACCGGGAAGATTTGAAAAAATAGTTTCGGATAAAAAGGGAATAACCGTTATAGTCGATTATGCACATACCGATGATGCTTTAAAAAATGTTATTTATGCAATAAAAAATTTACATCCCGCAAGAATAATAACCGTATTCGGCTGCGGGGGCAACAGAGATAAAACCAAAAGACCTAAAATGGCAAAAGCGGCATGTTCTTTAAGTGATTTCGTTTTTATTACATCCGATAATCCTCGTGAAGAAGATCCTGTTGAAATAATAAATGATATAGAAAAAGGTGCCAAAGATACGGGAAAAAATAATTATAAAATAGTTGTTGACAGAAAGCAGGCAATAAAACAAGCAATTTATTTTGCACAAAAAGGAGATATTGTTTTGTTGGCAGGTAAAGGACACGAAACATATCAAATTATAGGCAGGCAAAAAATTCACTTTGATGACAGACAGGAAGCAAAAGAAGTTTTGGGAATATAAAATTAAAATGGATAATTTCTTTTTAAATGATTTAATAAACTGGACAAACGGTAAAGCTGTTAATTTTTCAGATAATAAAAAAATAAATAATATCAGTATTGATACAAGAACAATAAAAGAAAATGATGCTTTTTTTGCAATTCGCGGGAAAAATTTAGACGGACATAATTTTATACAAGAAGCAATAAATAAAAAAGCATCGGTTATTGTATATTCGAAAAATGATGTTGATACTTCAAATAAATCCGTTTGTTTTGTTAAAGTAAAAGATACCGCATTGGCATTGGAACAAACCGCCAAAAATTATAAAGCAAATTTTAAAAAACTTTTTACCGTCGCAATTACGGGGTCCAACGGAAAAACCACAACAAAAGAATTAATTGCCGCAATTTTTAAACAAAAAGCCGAAACACTTAATAATCAGGGAAATTTTAACAACAGAATAGGTGTTCCTTTAACAATTTTCAATTTAACCCGGCAGCATAAGTATGCGGTTATTGAAATGGGAACTTCCGAATTCGGTGAAATAGGAATATTAAGCAATATTGTTTGCCCTGATTGTGCCGTTTTAACAAATATAGGTGATTCTCATCTTGAATTTTTTAAAAACAGAGAAAATGTTTTAAAAGAAAAAATACATATTATTGATAACCTTTCAAAAGACGGTTTTGTAGTTTTAAATAACGACGATATTTATTTTCAAAAAATATTACCGTCGATAAAAAATGAAACTATAACTTACGGTTTTGGTAAAACCGCAAATGTTCGTGCGGAAAATATAAACTTAACCGATGAAAAACCATCTTTCCATCTTTATATAAATAATAAATTTATCACAAGAATATCCGTTGCAATGAAAGGCAAATTTAATATATTAAATTCTTTGGCTGCAATAGCGGTTGCATATAAATTGAATTTTTCAATTGATTGTATAAAAACGGCTTTGTTAAATTTTAATCCGCCTAAGATGAGAATGCAGACAACAAAAATAAAAAATGAAATGCTTGCCATAAATGATGCTTATAATGCAAATCCTTGTTCAATGCAAAATTCAATTTTAAGTTTAAAAGATTCGTATCCGAAAAGAAAAGTAATTTTAGTGCTTGGGGATATGCTTGAACTCGGTGAAAATTCGGACAATTTTCATAAAGAATTGGGAAAAATGATAGACGGCTTGGACTATATAAAAGCCGTTTTTTTATTCGGTAAAAAAGTAATTTTTACAAAACAGGAAATAAAAAATAAAAAAGTAATTTTATTTGAAGAAAATACTTCCGAAAACCAAGAAAAATTATTTAAGGAAACAGAACAGATTTTTGAAAAAAATATGATAGTTTTTTTTAAGGCTTCACGGAGTATTAAGCTTGATAAAATTTATGATGGTTTTATAACAAAATATAAGTAAAGGGGAATTTAATGTTATATCATTTATTGTATCCTTTAAGTGAATTTTGGACACCGTTAAATATTTTTCAATATATTACATTCAGGGCCGGCGGAGCCATTTTAACAAGTTTAATAATTACATTTGTCATAGCTCCGTATATAATAAAAAAATTGAAAAAACATAAGATAGGTCAACCGGTTCGGGATTATGCTCCTTCAAACCATCAGCAAAAAGCAGGTACAACAACAATGGGCGGTATTATTGTTATAATTTCGGTTGTTCTTTCGACACTTTTATGGGCAAGATTAGATAATGATTTGATTTTGCTTCTTTTATGTGCAACCATGGCTTTCGGTTCAATAGGTTTTTTAGACGATTATTTAAAACTTGTTAAAAAAGATCCTAAAGGCTTATCCGCAAAGAAAAAACTTTTTTTTCAAAGTTTAATCACTTTGGCTATAGTAGGATATTTGTTTTTCTTTCCCGTTAACGATAAATTTGCAACATCGTTGAGTATTCCTTATTTAAAAAATGCAATTATAAATTTATCTTATTTTTATTATCTTCTTGCTTTTCTTGTAATAGTAGGTAGTTCAAATGCCGTAAATTTAACCGACGGGCTTGACGGACTTGCTACAGGCAATATTATTATAGTTGCTGCAACTTTAGGGTTGTTTGCTTATTTGGTGGGCAATGTAAATATAGCTTCTTATTTAAAGATAATACATGTTCCTAAAGCAGGGGAAATTTCCGTATTCCTTATGGCGCTTTTAGGAGGTGGATTAGGATTTCTGTGGTATAATTGTCACCCTGCCGAAATTTTTATGGGAGATACAGGCAGTTTATGTTTCGGCGGAATTTTAGGTTTGGTTGCCGTGTTTATAAAACATGAACTTATTCTTTTTATTTTAGGCGGAGTTTTTGTTATGGAAGCTTTATCGGTTATGATACAGGTTTCCGTATACAAAAGAACAAAAAAAAGAGTTTTTAAAATGGCACCGTTGCATCACCATTTTGAATTGTGCGGATTATCCGAAACCAAAGTAACAATAAGGTTTTGGATAATAGGTATTATTCTTGCAATTTTAGCAATTGCATCATTAAAGGTAAGATAAAATGAAAATCAAATTAAATAATAAAAATTTAAAATTGGCTGTTTTAGGGCTTGGTAAGTCAGGAATTGCAGCGGCAAATTTAGCTGTTAAAAAGGGGTTTACCGTTTTTGCCAGCGACAGCGGAAAACAAAAAACTTATAAACAAATGGGTTTAAACAGATCCGTTTGTTGTGAGTTTGAGAAACATACGGAAAAATTGTTGGAAACTGACATTATTATAAAAAGTCCCGGATTGCCTTCGGATTTACCAATACTTAAACTTGCAAAAAAGAAAAAAATTCCCGTCATAAGTGAGTTGGATTTTGCTTTAAATTTTATTAAATGTAAAAAAATAATTGCCGTAACCGGAACAAACGGTAAAACAACAACAACAACTTTAATTTATAAAATAATAAAGAAGCAATATAAAAATACAATAGTTGCCGGCAATATCGGTTATCCGATATCTTCCGTTGTTGATAAAATAAAAGCAGATACAATTTTAGTGTTGGAGTTGTCTTCATACCAACTTGAAGATTCACCGGGTTTTAAACCCGATATATCCGTTTCGTTAAATATTACTCCCGATCATTTAAAACATCATAAAACGATGAAAAATTATATAAAAGCAAAAAATAATATTTTTATAAATCAAACAAATAAAAATTTTGCCGTATATAATAAAGCGGACAAATATTTAAAAAAGGAAATATTAAAAACCAAAGCAAAAAAAATTGCTTTTAATGCCGACTCAACAAATTCAATAAATTATAATAACGGAACAATAAGTATAAATATTAACAATACAATTGTTAAATTTAATGTAAATATAAAAATTCCGGGTAAACACAATATAGATAATATTTTAGCTGCCGTTATTGCCGCCTATTTGTCTAAAGTTAAAATAAAAAATATACAGACAGTCATAAATTCTTTTAAAGGCGTTGAACACAGAATTGAATTTGTCAGAAATTTGAGAGGAGTAAAATATTATAACGATTCAAAAGGAACAAATGTGGATTCAACAAAAGTTGCATTGGAGTCATTCAATAAAAATATACATTTAATTTTGGGCGGTCAGGATAAAGGCAGTTCTTATATGCCTTTATTTGAATTGATAAAAGAAAAAGTGAAAAATATTATTCTCATAGGAGAGGCTACTCCTATAATAAAAAAAGAGTTGAAAGGTTCTGCCGTAATGTATGAAACAGAAACTCTTTTTAATGCAATAAAAACACTTCAAAAACTTACCGAAGCCGGAGACATTGTTTTATTTTCACCTGCTTGTGCCTCTTTTGATCAGTTTAAAGATTTTGAAGACAGAGGCAGAGTTTTTAAACAAATTGTATTGGCTTTAAAATAAATAAATGAAAGAAATAAAAAAATTTTTTAAAGAAATAAAAAAATTTTTTCATAACCCTATTGAAGAAATAAGACAAATACAGGATTATGACACTGCCCTTATTTTCGTAGTTGCGGTTTTGTTATTAATAGGTTTTTATTTCAGTATATCCATAACGCCGGTTTTGGCAAAAATCCGTTACGGTTATGCACATTATTCATTTTTAATGAAACATATTTTATTTATTTTTGCAGGTATGTTTTGTTTTTTTATTACTGCATTTTGTGTGGATTATAATATATTAAGAAATAAAAAAATAAAGTGGTTGCTTCTTTTTTCAACTTTATTTATATTGGTAGTTGTTCTGGTTTTAGGTAAAAAAAGTCACGGTGCTACAAGATGGATAGCTTTAGGTCCTTTTACTTTACAGCCTTCCGAATTTGCAAAATTGACTTTTGCAATATTGGTTGTTGATTTCCTTGCAAAGAAAAAAGATATTTTAAAAGATTTTTCAAATATAGTAGTTCCAGTTATATATTTAGTTGTTTTTTGTGGCTTGATTACACTTCAAAAAGATTTGGGAACAATAGTTTTTATAGGCTTAATATGGTTGATTTTATTGAATTTATCCGGTTTAAAATTAATAAAAACATTTTTACTTGCAATATTTTTGGGAACAGTTGTTGCAGTTCCGTTAATAATTAAACAGCCGTACAGACTTAAAAGAGTATTCGATTACTCAAAATCTTTTTTGGATTTTACCAAAGCATCCGATAATGTCCAAATAGCGGCAAATGCTTTCGGATCAGGCGGAATATTCGGAAAATTGAATACGGAAGTGCGGTTACAACTGCCGGAAATGCATACGGATTTTATTTTTCCCGTCATAGGTGAAGAATGGGGTTTTTTAGGTGTAATAATTTTATGTTTTCTTTTTTTGTTTTTATTTTATAGGTCTTTAAAAATAAGTAAAAACAGTAAAGATCTTTTCGGAAAAATGCTTGCTTTTATTTTGGGTGCAATGATTTTGATTCAAGCTTTTATCAATATGGGAATGTCTATAGGCTTGTTACCTACAAAAGGTATGCCTTTACCTTTTATATCTTACGGCGGTTCTTCAATGATATATTCTTTGCTTGTTATAGGAATATTGGTTAATATTTCAAAAAACGGGAGAAAAAAATATTATGGATAATATTTTAATAGTTACAAGCGGAACCGGTGGACATGTTTATCCCGGAATTGCCGTTGCCGATGAATTGAAACAAAATAATTATAATCCGATATTTGTTATAAATACGTTAAATTTAACTGCATTTAATATTGTTAAAAAATCAAATTATCAATATAAAAATTTGAATTTTGCTTCTCCCGGAATAAGAAAACTGTCTTTGTCGTTACTTTTATTTCCGTTTAAATTTATAAAAGCATTATTTGATTCAAATAAAATACTTGATGAAATAAAACCAAAAATTGTAGTGGGTATGGGTGCTTATTTGGAAGTGCCGGTAGTGCTTGTTGCAAAGTTGAAAAAAATTCCGATATTATTACATGAACAAAATGCCGTAGCCGGTGTTGCAAATCAATTTTTGGCATCTTTTGCGAATAAAATAGCAATAAGTTTTAAAATTTCACAAAAATATTTTGAAAAAGAAAAAACAAAAGTAATTTATACTTCAAATCCGGTCAGAAAAGATTTGTTTGGTATTTCAAGACAAAAAGCAGCCGAAAAATTAAATTTGAATCCTAATATTTTTACCGTTTTTGTTTTTGGCGGCAGTTTGGGAGCAAAAAAACTTAATTCGATTACGGCTTCAGCTGCAGAATTTTTATATAATAAATATAAAGATAAAATACAGTTTATCCATATAACCGGTAAAAATAATTATATCGAAACAAAACTTATATACGATAAAATTAACTATAAAAAATATATTACCGATTATATGCACGACATAGGTAATGCTTATGCAAGTTGTGATATGGTAGTAGCAAGGGCAGGAGCTGGTACTGTAAAAGAAGTTGAGCTTTACGGATTAAAAGGAATTTTTGTTCCATACCCTTATGCTACGGAAAATCATCAATACCTTAATGCACAAACCGTTTCCAAAATAAATTTTTTGGAAGTAATAGAAGAGAAAAATTTAACAAAAGAAGATATTATTAATTTTGTCGATAGAAACATTAATACTGCTATTAACGTTGAAAGAACGGTTAAACCGAGTATATTTCCGCAGGAACAAATATTTAAAGAAATAGTAAAACTTATAAAATGAAAAAATATAATATTTTAATATCAAACGATGACGGAATAAACGGAGCAGGATTAAAACCTTTAATTGATGTCGCGAGTAAATTTGCAAATGTTTATGTTGTTGTTCCTAAACATGAAATGTCGGGTATGAGTCAATCCATACATTTAAAAAAATATTTAAAATTGGAAAAAGTAAAAAGTAATGTTTTTACTTTGGTTGGGGGAACTCCTACCGATTGTGTAAAATATGCACTTTATTCTTTTTTTAAAGATAAAATAGATTTTGTCATATCCGGTATTAATACTTGTGCCAATCTCGCACAGGATGTGGTTTATTCAGGAACTGTTGCAGCTGCCCGTGAAGGTGCATATTTGGGAATACCTTCAATTGCGGTATCGGTAACGGACGAAAATAGAAATTACTATGAACAGGCTGCAAAAGTTACATTGAAAATAATAAAAGAAATATTACTTCATGAAAAAAAAGGCAGACCTGCATTGTGTTTAAATATTAATATACCTTTTAATTTTAAAGGTATAAAAATAGTTCCTTTAGGTATAAGATGTTATGACGAAACCGTCATTGAAAAGAAAACAAAAAAAGGAATATATTATAAACTTGCAGGAAGATTTATTTCCGGAAAGAAAAATAAAAAATCCGATATTGATGCAGTTGAAAAAGGTTTTATTTCAATAACTCCTTTAAATTTGGACCAAACGGATTTTAATAAAATACAAAAATATAAAAACAATAAAATAAATTATAAAAATGGAAAATAAGTTTGAACTTGTATCAAATTTTAAACCTGCTGGTGATCAACCGCAAGCAATAAAAGAACTTTGTGATAATATAACAAAAGGGAAAAAATCGCAAGTTTTATTAGGCGTTACGGGTTCCGGAAAAACTTTTGTGATTGCAAACTTAATACAAAAGTTGCAACGACCGGCACTTATTATTTCTCCCAATAAAATTTTAGCTGCACAATTATACAGTGAATTTAAAGCTTTTTTTCCTAAAAATGCGGTTGAATATTTTATATCTTATTATGATTATTACCAACCGGAAGCTTATATTCCTGCAACCGATACTTATATAGAAAAAGATTCATCGATAAACGAACATATAGACAGGTTAAGATTAAAAGCGACAACTTCTCTTCTTGAAAGGAAGGATGTTATTGTTGTTGCTTCCGTATCAAGTATATACAACTTAGGTGCACCCGAAGATTATCAAAATATGTGTGTTAAAATAGAAGTCGGTGAAAATACTACAAGAGAAACTCTTATTAAAAATTTAATTTCAATACATTATGAAAGAAACGAAGTTGATTTTATCAGAGGAAAATTCAGAGTTAAAGGTGATACGGTTGAAATTTTCCCGGCTTATCTTGAAACTGCAATAAAAGTTGAATTTTTCGGTAATGAAATAGATTCGATAAAAGAATTTAATCCGTTAACCGGAGAAATTTTAAACAAGAAAAATTTAGTTTTTATTTATCCCGCAAAACATTTTGTTACAACCGGTGAAAAAATAAATTTGGCAATAAAAAATATTGAAGCTGAATTAAAGGAACAAGTTGCAAAGTTTAAAGCTGAAGGTAAACTGCTTGAAGCACAAAGGCTTTTACAAAGAACCAAATATGATATGGAAATGTTAAAAGAAACCGGTTTTTGCAGCGGAGTTGAAAATTATTCAAGACATTTGTCACAAAGACCTGCAGGTTCCCGCCCAACTACATTAATCGATTATTTTTTATTAAACGATAAAACTAAAGATTTTTTATTGATAGCCGACGAATCACATATAACTTTACCGCAAATCAGAGGAATGTACGAAGGTGACAGAAGCAGAAAACAAACACTTGTAAATTTCGGTTTCAGGTTGCCTTCTGCACTTGATAACAGACCGTTGAAATTCAATGAATTTGAATCACTTATAAAACAAAGTGTAATGGTATCTGCAACACCGGGTAAATATGAACTTGAAACCGCAAAAAACAATGTTGTTGAACTTATTATTCGTCCTACGGGGCTTGTTGATCCTGAAATAGAAATAAAACCTATCGACGGACAAATTGAAGATATGATAGGGGAAATAAAAAAAGTTATTGCAAAAAAGCACAGGGTATTAATTACAACTTTAACCAAAAGAATGTCGGAAGATTTAACGGCATATTTAAAAGACAAAGGTTTTGCCGTTGAATATATGCATTCCGAAATAGAAGCATTAAAAAGAATTGAAATTATAAGGGATTTAAGGCTCGGTAAATTTGATATTTTGGTAGGTATCAATCTTTTAAGGGAAGGGCTTGATTTACCGGAGGTTGCACTTGTTGTAATACTTGATGCCGATAAAGAAGGTTTTTTAAGGTCGGAACAAACACTTATTCAAACTTGCGGAAGAACGGCAAGAAATGTTGAAGGTAAAGTAATTTTTTATGCCGATAAAATGACAGGTTCTATGAAATCGGCAATAAAAGAAATGCAAAGAAGAAGAAAAAAACAAATTGAATACAATAAAAAATATAATATAACACCTAAAACAATTATAAAGGCAATAAATAAACTTGAAGAATTTGAAGTTCAAACAAAGCAGGAAACGGTTCGTGCTTGGACTGCTGAATTAAACGAAGAATATATTTCATCAAGAAAAATCGAAGATATAATAATTTCTTTACAAAAACAAATGAAAGAAGCTGCCGATGTTTTGGATTTTGAAACTGCTGCAATATTAAGAGATAAAATTGCCGAAATCAAACAAATGAAAGCAAAAAAATAATTTTTAATAATTTTATTAAGAATTTGCTAATAGACTGGTTAGTATATTATAATAGCAAAAGACCTCATTTTTCTTTAAACTTAAAAGCTCCTTTACAGTTCCTTGTTGAAAATAACAAAATGTCGCAAATGTATGTAACGGCACATTGCTTGACTATAAAAAACAAAATATGATACAATAAAAAAATATTTATAACATATATTGGTTAATTTGTTTGGAGGATATAATGGCAAAGTTAAAAACCGGCAGACATACATCTGCATTAAAAGAAGTAAGAAAAGCTGAAAAAAGAACTGCAAGAAATGTAGCAGCTACGAGTAAAATAAGAACACTTGCAAAAAAAGTAGAAGCAGCAGTAAAAGCAAAAAATAAAGAAGAAGCTCAAAAGGCATTGAATGTTGCTTTTTCTCAGTGGGATAAGGCAAGTAAAACAAATGTTATTCACAAAAATTCCGCTAATAACCAAAAAGCAAGACTTGCAAAATTGGTTGCTTCAATGTAATCAAAAATTTTATTTAAAAAGCCGATATCTAAGCAATATCGGCTTTTTTTTATTTAACTTATGTCGGAAAATAAACAAATAGTTAAACATGCGGGTTATGTAAGTATAGGCACTGCAATATCCAGAGTTTTCGGTTTTTTAAGGGATATGTTGGTTGCTTATTTATTCGGTGCGGGTATGGTTGCCGATGCTTTTTATGCGGCTTTTAGAATACCTAACCTTATAAGAAGAATGCTTGGCGAAGGTTCATTTTCGGTTGCATTTATTCCCGTATTTTCCGAATATTTACATACCAAGATAAAATCGGAAACACAAAAACTTATAAATGTTGTTTTTACGGCATTGTTGCTTATAACAACCGTAATAACGATTTTGGGTGTTTTTTTTGCGCCGCAGTTGGTTAAATTTATTGCATGGGGTTTTACCTCTGACCCGGAAAAACTGCAACTTACCATAGATTTAACCCGTTTAATGTTTCCTTTCTTAATTTTTATTTGTTTGGCAGGGCTGTTACTTGCATTGTTAAATACATTACAAGCTTTTTTTATTCCTGCAATTGCACCTGCAAATTTAAGCTTTGCCGAAATTATTTATGTGCTTGCAATAGCTCCGCTTCTTACACCGGAAAATCAAATAAAAGGGCTTGCCGTAAGTGTAATTTTCGGCGGCTTGGGGCATTTTTTAATGCAGTATCCTTCTTTAAAAAAATTGGGATGGAATTTAAATTTTGATTTTAACTTAAATCATCCGGGATTAAAAAAAATATTTTTATTGATGATACCTTCTATAATAGGAATTTCCGTTGACCAAATAAATACTTTTGTGGATACTATTTGTGCATCTTTTTTGGGTAACGGTTCAATAACCGCATTATATTATTCAAACAGGTTAATGCAATTACCTTTGGCAATTTTCGGGCTTGCTCTTGCAACTGTTTCTCTTCCTTTAATGTCAAAAGCCGTGGCACATAAAAATATTGATGATATGAAAGAAACATTAAATTTATCCGTCAGGTTTTCGGTTATATTATTGATTCCTGCAGCGGCAGGTTTAATTGTTTTGGGGCTTCCGATAATAAAAGTTTTATTTCAAAGGGGAAAGTTTGACGATATTGCTTCAATACTTACAAACCAAGCATTAATATGTTATGCTTTTGGCCTTCCGGCTTATGCAATATCTAAAATTTTTGCAAATACTTTTTTTTCTTTCCAGGATACAAAAACTCCGGTAAAAGTTGCTTTTTTTGTTATGATAATTCATGTTATTTTATGTTTATACTTAATGAAAATTATCGGTGTAGGCGGGCTTGCCCTTGCAACATCAATATGTGCATATATAAATTTTATAATTTTGGCATATAAAATAAGAAAAAAAATAGGCAATTTGGGAATAATAAAAATAATGAAATCACTGTCAAAAGCATTAGCGGCATCCGTTGTAATGGGAATAATTTGTTACCTTATAATGCTTATTAACATTTCATATTTTATTTTACTTCCGATATCAATTATTTTTGGAATTTTTATTTTTATATTAACGGCAAAATTGCTAAAATCCGAAGAAATAGAACAACTGTTAAAAGCCTTTTTTAATAAAATTTCGCGAAGCAAAATTTAGTTTAGAGATTAGTGTTTAGGGCTGAGAGCTAAAAACGGCAATGATACAACGACAGTTGAGAGCTGAGAAGTTATAAAGACAGGTTATAGGGTGATACGGTTATAAGTTTAACGGCAACGACAAAACGGCAATGTATAATGTAAAATGTAGAATGTATAGGAGAACGGAAAAACTTTTAAAAATTTCTTTAAACTATAAGCTATCAGCTGAAATTTTATGAAATAAAATTGGCTCAGCTAAGAAAATGCAAAGCATTTTCTGACTCAGCTGTAGTTATAAAAATTATGCATAAAATAATTAACAATTACACTAAAGATATTCCTCATTTACCCGGTGTTTATATTATGCGGGATTCTGCCGCAAATATAATATACGTAGGTAAAGCAAAGGATTTGAAAAACAGAATTTCATCATATTTTCATTCCGATACCAACAGTAAGTCCGCAACAATTATAAATTCAATGAGAATAATAAATTATATTTTATGTTCTTCCGAAAGAGAAGCATTAATTCTTGAAAGGGATTTAATAAAAAAAATACAACCTCATTTTAATGCAATGTGGAAAGATGATAAATCTTATCCTTATATAAAATTAACTACAAACGAAGATTTTCCCCGGTTAATAATGACAAGAAAATTTTTAAATGACGGTGCTTTATATTTCGGTCCGTTTCCGCAACTTACATACATAAAAAAATTAATGCTGTGGTTAAATAAAATTTTTAAAATAAGAGTTTGTAAACATTCCTTTACGGAAAACAATTTGCCGGATATCGATAAAGTAAAATCCTGTTTGTATTATCACACTAAGTTATGTTACGGTCCGTGTATGGGTTATATTACATCGGCAAATTATAAAGAGGGATTAAAAGAACTTGAATTGTTTTTAAAAGGAAAATTTAAAAAGTTGGAAGATGTTTGGCAAAAACAAATGGAACAGGAGAGTGAAAAACTTAATTTTGAAAAAGCAGCCGAAATACGGGACCGGCTTTATGCTGTCCGATCAATGAGTGAAAAAGTGTCGATAACTCAAATAGGAATAGAAGAAATAAATCAATATGTTTCAAAAACAAATGCACTGCTTGAGTTAAAACAGGTTTTAAAATTAAAAGAACTTCCAAATGTAATTGAATGTTTTGATATTTCAAACACATCGGGAACAAACCCTGTTGCTTCAATGGTTCAATTTGTCAACGGAAAACCGAATAAAAACGGTTACAGACGGTTTAAAATAAAAACGGTTGCCGGAATAAATGATTTTGCTATGATAGGCGAAGTTGTTTACAGAAGATATTCTTCAATTTTAAGAAAAAACGAAAAGTTTCCTGATTTAGTTGTTATAGACGGCGGGAAAGGGCAGCTTGCTTATGCGAAACAATCATTTAATCAATTAAATTTGGTTATTCCTTTAATATCTCTTGCAAAGCAAAACGAAGAAATTTTTGTAGTCGGTAAAGAAGCACCCATAGTTTTGGACAGAAATAAATTGTCATTAAGGTTGTTACAACAAATAAGGAACGAAGCCCACAGGTTTGCAATTACATTTCATAAACAATTAAGAGCCAAAGCTTTCCTTGAACAATAACATAATAATTCTATAAATTAAAAGTTTTTGTTTTATGGATTTTTTATTATTGACAATTTATTATAAAATTGTTATATTAAACTAACTTTAACAGATTAAACTAAAAGCAAGAGAGGAAATATGAATAAAAAACTTACCGAATCTTTGGAAAATTATCTTGAAACAATAGGTATGCTTGTCCGGGAAAATAAAATTGCAAGGGTAAAAGACATAAGTAAGAAATTAAATGTAAAAAATTCAAGTGTAAACATTGCATTAAATGTTCTTGCCGATAAAGGACTTATTGTTCACGAAAAATACGGTTATGTTGAACTTACAAAAGAAGGGCAGAAAATTGCAGATGATATTCAACGTAAAGAAGATATATTATTAAGGTTTTTTACGGAAATTTTAGGCGTTGATAAAGATATTGCTTTAAAAGATGCATGCAGGATGGAACATACAATAAGTGATGAAACTTTAGCCAAACTTATATTTTTTATAGGTAAAGTTGATAAAGAGGCCTCTTTTAAAAAAGCCATTCAAAAAAACATGAAGGAATGAAAAATATAAATGGAAATTATAAAAATAATTTTTTCCATATTTAACGAGATGTCTTTTTATTTACTGCTCGGTTTTTTGTTTGCAGGAATTTTGCATGTTCTTGTTCCGCAACAATTGTTTTCAAAATATTTGTCAAAAAATAATTGGGTATCCGTGTTATATGCAACTTTGTTCGGTATTCCTTTACCTTTATGTTCCTGCGGTGTAATACCGACTGCAATGGCACTTTATAAAGAAGGTGCCTCAAAAGGTTCGGTAATTTCTTTTTTAATAGCAACTCCTCAAACAGGTGTGGATTCAATTATTGCAACATATTCGCTATTGGGGCTTCCGTTTGCAATTATTCGTCCGGTAGCAGCATTTTTTACTTCAATTTTTGCAGGGCTTGTAACAAATGTTTTTACTTCAAAAGAAAATACTGTTAAAGTTACAGCTCAAAAAAATAAAGAAAAACAAAAACTTTCTTTTGCACAAAAAATGAAAAGAGTTTTTCAATACGGTTATGTTGAGATGATGGAAGATATCGGCAAAATGCTTTTGTTCGGGTTAATAATTGCAGGTTTAATTGCATATTTTGTTCCGGACAACTTTTTTACAATATTTAAAGGTAATACAATATTAACAATGTTGTTAATACTTGTAGTTGCAATTCCTATGTATGTTTGTGCTACCGGTTCAATTCCTATAGCAATAGCATTAATGATGAAAGGAATGAGTCCGGGAACGGCTCTTGTTTTACTTATGGCAGGCCCTGCGGCAAACATTGCTTCAATGATGGTTATAGGTAAAGTGTTAGGCAAAAAAACATTTGTTGTTTATTTAATAACACTTATTATAGGCGCAATATGTTTCGGCCTTTTTATAGATAATTTTTTACCTGCAAGTTGGTTTGATGTTTCCAAGTTTGCTATGACCGCACATAATCATAATGGCGGATTTTACTGTTTTAAAGTTATTTGTTCCTTTATATTATTTGCTCTTTTAGTAAATTCAATATTGTTTAAAAAAAATAGAGAAGAGGCGGAAATTATGGAAAATAATTCTACAAATAAAATTGCTTTTAAAATTAACGGTATGAGTTGTAACCATTGTAAAAGTAACGTAACAAAAGTAATAAGCAATTTGAAATCCGTAAAAGATGTTATCGTAAATTTAAGTGAAGGCATTGCTTATGTTGACGGTAATCCTACCGATGAGGAAATAAAGACAGCAGTTGAAGCAATAGGTTTTGAATTTAAAGGAAGAATTTAAAATACAATTTATAGTTTACAATGTATAATGTAGAATGAATGTGTTTTTTGATTTGCAAAAAATTTAAATTTACGGTTTTAATATTATATAAAGTAAAATACTTTATTTCTGTTTGTATGTAAAATTGTAAGAACCGATATCAAAAATCAATTGCTTATAAATACTGTTGTCGTTACCGTTTGTGTTTGGAAATATTACAATATATTTTTTGCCGTTATCATTAAACAAATTCAATAGCCCTTTATGAAAACCGCCTACAACTAAAATATTTGTTGTTTTTTCTTTTGTTAATTCTTTAACATTGTTAAAAAAAACGATATCCCTTTTAATATTGTTTCCGTAATAAGCAGAGAGTTCTTTATTGTTTAAAATATCAATTATTTCTTCTTTGTTTTTTATGTAATGTGTTTTGTTTAATTTTTCCGTAAACTTATCTTTATTTGTTATAAATTTATCAAAATTATAAAAATCTATATTCAATTTTGTATAATTTTCAGTCAAAAAAATCATTTGACTAAGGAAAAAAATATTTTTCTCTTCCGTTTTAAAAAGATTATTTGAAATTTCATTATAAAATATTTCTTCTTCGTCTAAATATTTACTTATATCAAAAATATTTTCAAAGTTCTGTTTTTGAATCAATATGTTTATATAAGAATAATAATCTTTTTCTTTTTGACTTAAAAAATTGTTTGTAATTTTATAACAATATATAAGGTTATCTTCTGTATTGTTTTGTTTGCAACCGTTAATAAATTTTGAATACATATTAAAAGGTGCATAGTTTTTCATTTTTTGAACAAAAAAATTAAAATCTTTTGAGAAATTTTTCTTGTAAGGTTCCAATTTTATATCGCAATTTATAATGTTTATAAAATTATAAATTTCCGGATATTTGTTTATATCCACGGAATGTTTTTTTATAATGTTTAGTAATTGTTTATAATATTTTTTAGTTTCTATATTTGTTCTGTTAAAAAATAAATGTTCAAACTCAAACATATCTTTGGAATAAAAATTTTTCTTCAATTTATTTAAATCTTTTTTTGCTTTTTCAATTCTTGAAAAAAAATAATTTTCATTTCGCATAAGTATATATGCTAACTTTAAAGTTTCCGTATACAGAACGAAATCTTCTATGCCGTACAATTGCGTATTTGTTGTATAACAAAAATATTCGGTTCCGCTGACAAGCCCTTTATTTAGCATTTTATTTAAAAGAGAAATTCTTATATCTCCTTTTATATTCGTAATTGCGGAAAAATTCACTTTGCCTTTTGGCGCTCCTTCAATAAATATTTTATCAATATTAATTTCGGATTTAATATATTTTATTATTGAATATATGTTTTTTTGTACAAATACCTGAGAATGTAAATCATTTATTATTATTATGTCGGGATTTTCTTTGTTTTTAATGTTTGTTTTAAAAATTTTACCGAACGAAGAGGGAATATTTTTTATAAATTGATAACAATTTTTTCCCGTATCGCAATAAGCTGAATTTATAAATGACAAAATAAAAAAAAATGTAATTATAAGAGAATTTAATTTAATCATATTAAGCACAAGCAAGAAGTTTTTTTGTTTCTTTAAAGTCAATACTGTTATGGATGTTGTTTAAATCTTTTTGAGAGTTATTGTTTATAAAAGGAATGCCAGACGAAAAAGCAGACAATGAAAGTGTTCTTTTTAAAGTATTTTTAATATTTAATTCGTTTGTTTTGTTTCTCATTGCAACAAGCGAAATAAAAGTTGCTGCTCCCGTAACGATAATCGCTATAATCCCTACGACCATGGTTTCCGTTATATTTGCCGTCAACATTGCGGCGGATACGGACTGAACTATAGTTGCAATAATTATTCCCAGTATTGCTTTTAAAGCAAGCCATTGCGGTCTTGCATTATGGGATAAAATATCATGAATGTCCATAATTTCGGATACCGAAGATACTCCGTAAAAGAAATTAATTGAAATAAATAATGTTATTAAAAATAACGGATTTGAAGTTATTAAAAAATTTACGGAAAGAATTGCCATACATATAAAGAAAACCGTTCTTGTAACAGGTTTTTGAAGTATGGGGTTTATTTTCAGTGCAAATTTCTTTGAAACCGATTGCAAACCGTTTGCGGCAAAATAAATTATTGCAAGATACAATTCCAACATTTGATTGTTTGGTATTAATATACTTATTATTGGTTGTAACAATAATGTCGTTATTGCAAAGAAAACACTGTTTACAAGCAGGTTTGTAATAACAAATGAAAATGTTTGTTTGTCGTTTACAACTTTTTTCATGGGAGTAAAAATCTTTTTTACATAAGATTTTACGGTTTTCAACCGTTTTTCTCTTATTTTGTTTTTCTTTAAAACTTTTTCTTTGTCATTGTTTTCATTTGTTTTTTCTACAACTTCTTTATGTGTTTTAAAAACTGCACCTATTGTTACAAATATGTCTATTGCGGCAGCCAACATAACAACTATATGTTGCCCGATAAATTCGGCACCTGTTCCCAAACTTGCAAAAACAACAACTAAAGCTCCGCCTATCAATGAAGAAAAAGCCATAACTATTGAGAAAAAAGAATCGTTTGCACTATATTTTTCTTTTATTGTTTTTCTGTCTTTACCGAGGGCTTCCATTGAAGCATAGAAAAAAGGTCCTAAACTTACGGCAAGTCCGGCAACCCCTATTGTAGGTAATATTTGAGAAAGAACAACAAATATAACCGAATACGGAACCAATGCTAAAGATATACTTCCCAAAGTATGAACTATAAGAGAGGTAAGAACAACTGTTCTTTTAGATACTTTGGATGTTATAAAACCCGTTACTGCCGAAGAAGTAAACGATATTATTCCTAAAGATGCCATTAAAGCCGTAAGAAAGGCGGTCGTATAACCGGAATCTATAATATATATCATAGCGAATGATTCTGCCAATTCAAAACCCAACATAAATTGTATGAACGGGAAAAATTTTATATTTGATTCCATGTTTTTTTGAAATTTTTCTTTACTGTTGGCTTTATCCTGTGCTTGTTGAATTTTTAATTTTATAAAATCTCTTATTTTGTAAAATAATCCTTTTATACTGAATTTTTTACTTTTTAAAACAATTTCTTTTATGTTTATTGTATTTTGTCCTGTTGTATGGTTTTTCTTCCATACTTCAAGGTAAGTTGTAATAATTTGTTCTATCTGTTTATCCGAAAGTTCGGGATTATTTTCTCTTAATGCTTTTGAATATTCTGTAAGGAACATTACGATATCGGAATCTATTAATCCGGCAGATAAAGAATTTGAATTAATTGTAACAATTTGATTGGTAATATTTTTTTGAGTAAATATTAATGCAAAATTTTGTGCTATTTCCATAGCCGTTAAATTTTGCGGTATTAATATGTTTAAAGAAAAGAATATTAATATGGTTAATAATATAAATTTTTTAAAATATGTCATAGTTTTTTTAAGAAGCTAATGCAAGTTTTTCTATACTGTTTCCGTTTTTATAAAGTTCTGTATATATTTCTTTGCATTTTTTATATATTGAAAAAACTTTTTCACAATGAATTTTGTTGTAATAAACCTTCCACACTCCGCAAGCTGCAAAATTTTTGCCTTTTTCTTTTATAAATGCTTTAACATCATTTAACGGATAACCTAAAAATATCCCTATTTCGTGAGGAAATTTTTTTGAACAAATTAATTTGTTTGTCAAAACATATAAATAATCGTTTAATTCTTTACAATTTGAATATCCGTATTGTGAAAGAAACTCTTTTATAAGTTTTTCGTTTATTCTGTTTGATAATCTTGTTTTTCTGTAAGCAAAAATTAAATAGTTTGAATCGGAACAAATAAATGTTCTTAGAATTTTTATATATATGTCTTTTTTATTTAAAGAATTGTTCAAAGTATCTATTTTGTTTTTTAATTTTGAATAATCGTCACATTTTATTGAAAATAAATTTGATACCTTTATTCTTGCCAATAACGGAGCACATTGTTCTACAAAGATTTTTCCAAAATTAGTATTCATTTTATGTTTTATTATATTAATTTTATTAGTTGTATTTAAAAAATTTAGATTATTCTAACTTTTTAAAAAATAAAAGTCAATAAGAAAATTTTTAGAATTAATTTAGTTCGGTAATTTGTAAAATTTTTTTTGTATCTTTATATTATGGTGTGAAATTTGGTTTAAATTATATTTTTATTCTGTTTTTTCTCTCTATAATTTATCGGTTTTTTTATTTTGGAGTTTTTAACAATTTTAAATTGAAGGAGTTGACTTTTTTTATAAAATATGTTATAAAAGACTAACTTTTAAAAATCAAACTAAAAAAGTTTTGTCTATATATATTTGGTTTCGTGTTGAAAAAAAGCACTCGGTGCTTTATATTTTTTTAAAATTTAAGTTAGATAAAACTAATATTTTAAATTTAAACTAAAAATATTATTTAAAACTAATAATGTAATTTAAGTAAAAATATAGAATAAAACAGGAGGAGAAAATGGAAACGGTATTAAGTAATTTAAAACTTAATCAGACGGCCAAAGTAAAAAAAATAACGGCCTCGGATTCTGTTTTAGTAAAGAAATTGCTTTCCATGGGCATCTTAAAAGGAGAAAAAGTTGTTGTAACAAAAAAATCCGTTTTGGGTGACCCGATAGAAGTAACTATAAGAGGTTACAATTTAAGTCTCAGAAAAGATGAGGCCTCGCAAATATTGGTGGAGGCGTAATGATGACTTTGTTAAACGGAAAAGAGGATACTTTATTAAGATTTTTAGCTTTTGATAATATTGCCGTGGATGAAAGAAAAAAATTGACTGATTTGGGATTTGTTCCCGGTGAAGAACTGAAAATTTTAAGAGATATTAAAACCGGCTTTATAACGGTGTTGTTAAAGGGCTCAAAAATAGCATTGGATAATAAAAGTGCGGCAAAAATTTTTGTAAGAGAGGTATAAACTAAAGTGGAAAATATAAAGAAAGTAAAAATATGTTTGGCAGGTAATCCTAACTGCGGAAAATCAAGTTTGTTTAATAATATAACGGGTTTAAGACAGCATGTAGGAAATTATCCCGGTGTTACGGTTGAAAAAAAAGAAGCGGTTGTAACAAAAAACGGATATGAACTTAAAATTATAGATTTGCCGGGTATTTACGGATTATCGGCAAGTTCAGAAGATGAAGTTGTAGCAAGAAATGTTTTAATTGAGGAAAAACCCGAACTTATAATAGATGTTGTTGATTCTTCAAACCTTGAAAGAAATCTTTATTTATATGCACAATTATCGGAATTAAAAATTCCCGTTATAATTGCAATGAATATGACCGATATTTTGGAAAATAAAGGACAAAAAATAGATTATAAAAAGTTGGAAGAAAAATATAATGTGACGGCAGTTCCCGTAGTTGCAAGTAAAAATAAAGGAACACAAGAATTGTTAAATGTTGTAACGGATGTTTTAAGTAAGAAAAAATCCGTTACAAATATTTCAATAGATTACGGAAAAGAAATTAATTCGGAAAAAGAAAAAATTTCTAAACTTATATATGATGATATTGAACTTGTAAAAAAATATCCGGTTAATTTTTTAGCCGTAGAGTTGATAAAAAAAGAAACTTATGCTTTGGAAAAAATTAAAGAAGCATCAAATGCTTCAAAAATAGTTGAACAGGTAGAACAAAGTAACAAAGCAATATTTGCATTGCATAACGAAAATCTTGAAGCCGTTTTTGCGGATAAAATTTACGATTGGATAAAAACGGTTGTAAGTGATGTTTTGTCAAAATCAAAAGAAACTAAAAAAGATATATCGGAAGCAATAGATAAAATTGTTTTAAATAAATTTTGGTCTGTTCCGATATTTCTGTTGGTAATGTATGTTATTTTTCAATTTGCTTTTACCGTTTCGGAACCTATAGTCGGTTGGTTTGAAACTGCAATTGAATGGCTTTCCGATTTTGCAAAAGGAATAATTCCGGAAGGAAATTTTCAATCGTTAATAGTTGACGGCATTATCGGTGGGGTTGGCGGAGTTTTAGGATTTTTCCCGCAAATTATATGTATGTTTTTTGCTATTGCATTTTTTGAAGATACCGGTTACATGGCAAGGGCGGTATTTATTATGGACAGAGTTATGAGAAAGTTCGGTTTGCACGGAAAATCTTTTGCTTCTCTCTTAATTGCAACTAACGGTTGTGCCGTTCCTGCAATGATGTCTACAAGAACAATAGATAATCCGAAGGACAGAATTATAACACTGCTTGTTACACCTTTTATGATATGCGGTGCAAAACTTCCTATATTTGCACTTTTCATAGCGGCATTCTTTAGTAAAAGTTCAAGCCAGGCCGCAAATACAATGTTTATATTTTATGCATTAAGTATTGTTATAGCACTATTTTCCGCATGGGTATTTAAGAAAACATTGTTTAAAGGTGAGCCGGGATATTTTGTTATGGAGCTGCCTCCTTACAGGGTTCCTACGATAAAAGGATTACTTCTTAAAATGTGGGAAAGAGGTTGGATGTATCTTAAAAAAGCCGGAACAATTATATTGTTGGTATCCGTTCTTATTTGGGCAGGATTAACATTCCCTCAAGTAGATGAAGAAAAATTGGGCGAAATTTCCGAAGAAGAAGTAGCTGCTGCTCAAATGGACCAAAGTTATATCGGAAGATTGGGACATTTCATAGAGCCAATAATAAGACCTATCGGATTTGACGGTAAAATGGGTATTGCCTTAATTGCAGGTCTTGCGGCAAAAGAAGTTGTAGTAAGTACTTTAGGTATTATTTATTCAATGGGTGAAACGGATGTTGAAGATGAGGAAGCAGTTAATTCTTTAGCAGATAAAATTTCTTCCGATCCGGATTGGAGTCCGTTAAAATCCATAGCATTTTTAATGTTCTGTTTAATATATGTTCCTTGTATAGTTGCAACAACGGTATTCTATAGAGAAGCCGGCTCAAGATTAAAATGGCTGATAATACTTTTTGCTTGGACAACGGCTTTAGGATACCTGTTGTCGTTTATTGTATACCAAGGAGGACGGTTGTTAGGCTTTTAGAGGATTAGAGGATTAGAAGAGTGGAAGTAGAACTGCAGAAGAATGGAAGATTAGAAGAGTAGAAGAATAGAAGGTAATAGGAAAACTAAATAATAAAAAATTTGTGAAACAAATTTTTTTCTGATAGAAAGAAAAATCCCTTTGTGATTTTTACAACTTTGCTTCCAATCCTCCAATCTTCAACTCTTCTACTCTTCCAATCGGGGGGTATTATGGAAACTTTGTTCGTGTTGTTAATTGTGGCACTTTGTGCAATTATTCTTATAAAAAAAATATGCAAACAAATAAAAGGCGGAAAGTGTGATTGCGGTTGCGGCTGTGATAATAATTGCGGCAGTTGTTTAAAAAAAGATAGTTGCATTACACAAATTATGAGAAATTCTAAAAATAAAAAAGATGAATAAAAAAATAAAAGCTTCTTGATTAATTATCAATAAACTTATAAAATTTAGGTGATTAAATAATTAATATTAGCAAAGGGGCTTTTAGATTAAAAATCTTCAAGCCCCTTTTTTTTATTTGTGCTTCAAAAAATTTTTTAAAAGTGTCGTTAAGTAGTTCGTCGTTTAAACTATCAGCTGCTCAGCTGAAAAACCGAATATTTTGGCTCAGCTTATCAGCTAAAAAATAAAAGGAGAGTAGAAAAATGAAGAAAGCAGTAGCAGGTATGTTGTTTGCAGTATTGGCGGTATGTGTTGCACAAGTTTCTTTTGCGGAGGAAATTGAATTCTTAAAAGGATTCACATTAGGCGGGGGAATTACATTGAATTTGCAAAATTTACAAAATGCAAATAAAGCGGAAGATTCCGACGGCAACCCTATTGATGAAAACAAAACTCCTACTTTGGGAGAGTATTCCGTGGATTTAACGGTTGAAAAAAAGTTTGATGACAACAACACGGCATTTATTCACTTGGAAACGGGAAAAGGTGATATCAACAATTATTTGAATGCCGTTTCAGGTATAAACAGGGATGCGGATGACAGCGGAGTAGTTAGTGTAACCGAAGCATGGTTTGAGCACAAATTTACCGATAAATTTGCAATGACAGTCGGTGTTATTGACCCTACTGGAGCTGTAGATGATAATGCTTATGCAAATGATGAAACGACACAGTTTTTAGGTTCAATGTTTAGAAATGCGGCAAATATCAATTTTGCCGATAATGCATTCGGTGTAAAAGCTACTTATGAAACCGATATTGCTGATTTTGCAGTTCAATATATTGATGCAAGTGACTATAAAGACATAACAAGAAACGGTTTTGCTTCCGCACAGGTAAATTTTAAACCAGGTTTTATAAATGAAATGGACGGTAATTACAGATTTTACGGTTGGACAAATACAAACGATTATGCAAAACTTGACGGAACCGGTGACGGTAAAGAAAAAAATTACGGTTTCGGTTTAAGTTTTGACCAACAATTTTCCGATATTTTCGGCGGATTTGCAAGATATTCTTGGGCAAACGGAGCAATTGATAATGAAATTGACAGTTCAAATGCTTGGAGTTTAGGTTTGCAGGCGACGGTAAAAGGTTTAAGCGAAAAAGATGTTGTTGCATTGGCTTACGGGCAGGTAATGCCGTCGGACGAATATAAAGATAATGTAAATAAAGATGCAAAAAATGAAAATCATTTGGAAGTTTATTACAGTTGGAACGTAACCGATTATTTGGCAATTTCACCGAATTTTCAAATGGTGGAAAATCCTTTCTATAACGGAGATGATGATACCGCTTATATAAGTTCGGTAAGAATGCAAATCAGCTTCTAATTATTTTGTCATGTTAGTGTATTAAAATATAAAAAAAACAGAAAAACTCCTTTGCTTTTTTATCTTATAAATGATTTAATATTAGGATAATTTAAAAAAGGAGTTTTTCTTTTGTTATGAATACACAACAGCAGGAAAATAAATATTTAATGAAAACTTATAAAAGATATAATGTTTCCGTTAAAAAATCAAAAGGTCAATTTGTTTGGGATGAAAACGGTAAAAAATATTTGGATTTTTTTTCAGGTATAAGTGTTTGCAGTTTCGGACATGGTAACCCTGCAGTAATTTCCGCAATAAAAAAGCAACTTGATTTGTTTGTGCATTGTTCCAATGTTTATTATTCCAAACCGCAAGTTGAAGTTGCAAAAGCTTTGCTTGATATGTCTTTTAAAAACGGACGGGTTTTTTTAGCTAATACGGGAGCCGAAGCTAATGAATGTGCAATAAAGATTGCAAGAAAATGGGGCAGTGATAATCCGTTAAAAGACGGAACAAAAAGATATGAAATAATAGCTTTTAAAAATTCATTTCACGGAAGGACACTTGCAACACTTGCTGCAACCGGTCAGGAAAAATTTCATACTTCTTTTAAACCGTTACAGGAAAAATTTGTATTTGCTGAATTTAACAATATAAGTTCGGTAAAAAAACTTATAAACAAAAAAACGGTAGCCGTAATTATTGAATTGGTTCAAGGTGAAGGCGGTATAAATGTTGCCGATAAAAAATTTGTTAAAGATTTAAGAAAACTTTGTGATGAAAAAAATATTCTTTTAATATGTGATGAAATTCAGTGCGGTTTGGCAAGAACGGGTAAAACATTTGCATGGCAGCATTACGGAATAAAACCTGATATTTTTACACTTGCAAAAGCAATAGCTAACGGACTTCCGTTGGGTGCTGTTGTTGCAGATAAAAAAGTTGCAGAAGTTTTTAATTACGGAGACCACGGTTCAACATTCGGTGGAAACCCGGTATCATGTGCGGCAGCAGTTGCGACATTAAAACAAATAACTCCGAAACTTTTGAAAGATATTACGGATAAAGCAAAATATTTTATAAAAGGTTTAAATGATTTAAAGAAAAAATATCCATGTATAAAACAAATCAGAAATTTAGGACTTCTTGTCGGTGTAGAGCTTGATTTTACCGGTAAAGATATAGTAGAATTTTGCATTGAAAAAGGGCTTCTTATAAACTGCACACAAGGCAATGTTTTAAGATTTTTACCTCCTTTTACAATAACAAAAAAAGATATTGATAAAACAATTAAAATATTGGGGGATGCACTAAAATGGCAGACATTAAAAAAGTAGTTGTAGCTTATTCGGGTGGACTTGATACATCCATAATTTTATCGTGGATAAAGGAAACTTACAATGCCGAAGTTATAGCATGTTGTGTAAATGTTGGTCAGGATAAAGAAGTTGTAGGTCTTAAAGAAAAAGCAAAAAGAACAGGTGCTTCAAAATGTTATGTTATAGATGCTAAAAAAGAATTTGTAACCGATTATATATTCCCTGCAATAAAAGCAAATGCTCTTTATGAAAACAGATATTTATTGGGAACATCGTTAGCAAGGCCTGTTATTGCAAAAAAAATTGTTGAAATAGCAAGAAAAGAAAAAGCCGATGCAATATGCCACGGTGCAACGGGTAAAGGTAACGACCAGGTTAGGTTTGAACTTGCATTTAAAGCATTGATGCCGGAAGCAAAAATTATTGCTCCTTGGAGAATATGGAATATAAAATCAAGAAACGATGCAATAGATTATGCTAAAAAAAGAGATATACCTGTTCCGGTAACAAAAGCAAAACCTTATTCTTCCGATGCAAATTTGTGGCATATTTCTTATGAAGGCGGTGTTTTGGAAAATACCGAAAATGAATGGGATGAAGATATGTTCCAAATGACTGTTTCTGCAAAAGATGCCCCGAACAAGGCAACTTATGTAAAAATAGATTTTGTTAAAGGTGTTCCGGTTGCAATTAACGGAAAATCATTTGACCCGGTATCTTTGGTTCAAAAACTTAATCAGGTTGCAGGTGCAAACGGTGTAGGCAGAATCGATATTATAGAAAACAGACTTGTAGGTATGAAATCAAGAGGTGTATATGAAGCTCCTGCCGCAACATTGTTATATTTTGCACATAATGAACTTGAAACAATGACGATAGACAGAGATACTGCTCACTATAAAGAATTAATTGCTCACAAGTATGCAGAACTTGCTTATAACGGTTTGTGGTTTAATCCGTTAAGAGAAGCACTTGATGCTTTTATAGATGTAACCCAAAAATATGTTACAGGTTCGGTAACGGTAAAACTTTATAAAGGAAATATGACGGTAGTATCAAGGAAAGCAAAAAGTCCTTTATATTGGGAAGAACTTGCAACATTTGACAGGGATGAAATTTATAACCAAAAAGATGCGGAAGGATTTATCAATTTGTTCGGATTACCGACAAAAGTTCAAGCATTGATGAGGAAAGGAAAATAATAAATAAGGCTAAGTTCTTTGACGATAAAAATTTAAACTTTTAGTTACAACTTCATATTTTTAAAGCTTATGTACCGCTTCGCTTATGTACACCGCACTTTAAAAATATTTCGTTTCACTAACAAATTTTAAATTTTTCTCTCGTCACTTAAATTTATATGTCAGGTTATATTTTTTAGTTTTTTGTGATATCGTCCATTATTTGATAAGGAATCTATAAAAAATATAAAAGAGCAGAGACTTTTCTCTGCTCTTTTTATTTTCGATTATTTATTATATTTATTCTGTTGCACCTTTACTGATTAAGTATTTAACAATTTCATCATTTCCTCTTTCAAGAGCTATCATTAATGCTGTATTTCCTTATTTGTTTTTATAATCAATTATAGCTTGTCTAAATTTTAGACAGATTGTTTATTTGTTCAAAATTTTTGTATAAAAATTTTAGAATAACCTTAAAAAATATAATAGTTTGTGAAGTTTTTCGGTTTAAAACATAAAAATCATTGAAATTTGTAAAATTTTTCGGTATAATATTGTTGTAAAATATTTTTTGGAGTTCGTTTATGATATTTAGACAAGATTATATAAATGCAATAACACCATTTATAGATAAAAAAGTAGTAAAAATATTGGCAGGAATTAGAAGATGCGGTAAATCCACAATATTTGAAATGATAAAAGAAGAACTTATAAAAAGAAAAGTTCCGTTAAAAAATATTATTGCTAAAAACTATACCGATATTTCTTTTGATAAAATTTTTACCGAAAAAGATATGTTTGATGATATTAAGAAATCCATAACAACAAAAGAAAAGTATTATTTGTTATTAGATGAACTTCAAGAAGTAAAATGTTGGGAAAAGGTTGTAAATAATTTATTGGAAAAAGAAAATGTAGATATTTATGTAACCGGTTCAAATTCAAAACTTATGTCCGGAGAAATTTCAACATACCTTTCAGGGAGGTATATTTCAATATCCGTATACACATTATCTTTTAAAGAGTTTTTAGATTTTAAAAAAGAAAATAATTTGTCTGTTAAAGACAGTTTTGAACAATATATTAAAATAGGCGGATTTCCGTTAATTGCTTTAGAAAATTTTGATCAACAATCGACATATCAAATTGTTAGTGATATATATAATTCCGTAATAACAAGAGATATTTCAAGAAGGCATCAAATAAAAAGACAAGATTTATTTAATAGAGTTGTTAAATTCATTTTAGAAAATATAGGGCAAACTTTTTCTGCAAATTCAATATTAAAATTTTTAAAAAATGAATATAGAACAATATCCGTAGAAACAATTTATAATTATTTAAAATGGTTAGAAGATGCCTTTATAATTTATAAATGCCAAAGATATGACCTTCAAGGAAAAGCAATTTTAAAAACACAAGAAAAATATTATCTTGCGGACGTATCATTAAAATATTCAATAATGGGTTATAACGGCAAAATGGTTTCTTCTTCACTTGAAAATATAGTTTATCTTGAATTAAAAAGAAGAGGATATTCTGTTTATATAGGAAAAAACTATACTAAAGAAATAGATTTCGTTGCACAAAAAAGAGACGAAAAAATTTATGTTCAAGTGTGTGATAAAATACCGAAACAATCCTATAGAGAAACAAATAACTTGTTGGAAATAAAAGATAATTATCCTAAGTATGTAGTTACATTAGATAATCTTGCAACAGGTAATGAAAACGGAATAAAAATAATTCATATTACGGACTTTTTATTACAAGAAAAATTTTAATAATTACATAATATTTTTGTTTAATAAACATAAACTTATTTCCTTTACACTTCACATTAATTATTGTAAAATAAAAAGATGTAAAATTTAAATTGCAAAGCGATTTTAAAGACTAAAAAATTTGACAGTGAGATTAAGATTGAAAAAACAAAATCGCAGCTAAAAGCTTTTAAGCGATATAAAAGGTGGAATAATGAAAAATTTTCAACAATTCATCGGTTCGTTTTCTTTCGATCAAAGGTTGGCGGAAGTAGATATTGAAGGTTCAATTGCACATGTGCAAATGTTGATAAAAACAAAAATTATACCGGCTTCCGACGGTAAAAAAATTATTGCAGGATTAAATTCCATACTTAAAGATTTGTCTGAAGGATGGACACTTCCTGTGGAAGAAGATATCCATTTTGCAATAGAAAAAGAACTTATAAGAAGAATCGGTGCCATAGGCGGTAAAATGCATACGGCAAGAAGCAGAAACGACCAGGTAGCAACCGATTTAAGGCTTTATATAAGAAAAGAAATTTTGACAATATTCGACATGTTAAACGTTTTTCAAAAAGTGCTCGTACAAAAAGCAGAGAAAAATATTGATGTTATAATGCCGGGCTATACTCACTTACAGCCTGCACAACCTATAATTGCTTCTCATCATTTGCTTGCTTATGCTTGGATGATACAAAGAGATAAAGAAAGAATTATAGATTGTTTAAAAAGAGTAAATGTTATGCCGCTCGGAAGTGCCGCACTTGCGGGAACATCTTTTAAAATAGACAGAAATTATACGGCAAAACTTTTGGAATTTTTCAGACCTTGTGAAAATTCGTTAGACGGTGTAAGTGACAGGGATTTTTGTGCGGAATTTATTTTTGATTTATCTTTAATTTCCGTTCATTTATCTAAACTTGCGGAAGAAATTATTACTTGGTCGTCGGTAGAATTTAATTTTATACATATAGATGATAAATTTACATCAGGTTCATCCATTATGCCGCAAAAAAGAAATCCGGATACAGCCGAAGTTATAAGGGGAAAAGCAGGAAGAGTGTTTGGCGATTTAACGGCAATGCTTACGATAATGAAAGGGCTTCCCATAGCATACAACAGAGATTTACAGGAAGATAAACCGCCTGTGTTTGATGCAACCGATACCGTTAAATTGTGTTTGGAAGTTATTACAGATATTATGGCATCACTTACATTCAAAAAAGACAGAACTTTAAAAAGTACCGAAAAAGGTTTTTTGCAGGCAACGGAAATTGCAGACTATTTAGCAAGAAAAAATATTCCTTTTAGAACGGCACACGGAATAGTTCAAAAAATTGTTCATTATTGTATAGATAATAACAAAACATTGGATAAGCTTTCAATTGCCGAATATCAAAAATTTTCAAAAGAAATAAAACAGGATTTATATAAATTTATAGATGTTAAAAATATTGTTAATGCAAAAGCTTCTTATGGCGGAACTTCTAAAAACTCAATATTAAAACAAATATCGGATTTAAAAAAATTGATTAGGAAAAAATAATGAAAAAAATTGTTGTTTTATCATTGTTATTTTTAAGTTTACCGTTATTTGCACAAGGTGTTGAACGAGTTTTAAACATAGAAGAATGTATTAAACTTGCATTAAATATAAACCAAGATGTTTTAATTGCAAAAGAAGCAATTCTTTATGCAGACCAAAGAGTAAGTGAAGCAAGAGCTTTATATTTCCCTACATTGGATTTGAATTTTAATTTATCAAGATTCAATAATAATGTTTCAACTTTAATAAACTCAAATTATTTGCCTGCAACGATTTTATTGCCGGAAGGAAGCAGGGACTATTTTTATTCTACAAAAATTGCATTATGGCAAAGTATTTATAACGGAGGAAAAACCGTAGCAACGAACAGACTTGCAAAAATTCAGTATGAAAAAGCACAAACAAATTCCGAGATTAAAAAAAATGAAGTAATCGCACAGGTAAAAACACAATTCTACAAAAATATAGCATTAAAAGAAAAAATAGATATTTATAAAAAATATTTTATAAAAAATAAAAATGAAACATTACAAAATCAAATTGATATACTTGAACATCAGTATGAACTTGAAACATTGGAACTTTTAGCATTAATAGGGTTGGAACTTGATACGGTAATCGATATTGAAGGTGAAATTAAAATTGAAAAATTAAATTTGGATTTACAGCAATGTATTTTATGGGCATATCAATTCCGACCTGAAATAAAAACAACTCAGTATCAGGAGACTATAGATAACATAGGTGTTAACTTGATAAGCATGGAAAAACTTCCTACGGTTATGTTTGGAGCATCTTATGATTGGTTGGGTGATGATATGGACCATTGGGAAAGAGATTGGTATGTTTCTTTAAATGTGAATGTGCCTTTGTTTGAAGGCGGTGCCATGTTTTCAAGATTAAAACAAAAAAAGATAAAAGCACGTCAGGCAACGATAGAAAGAGCTAAAATTGAAGATAAAATTAAATTGGAAGTTCGAAAGGCATTTAGTGAATATAATTTTTGGTATGATAAACTTATAAAAGCGGAAAAAATAAAAGTTGAAAATATAGATAATGATGTTTTAAAAGCAGATATAAAATATAATTGCATAAAAAGTTTAATAGAATTGTTGAAAGTTATGGGAAAATAATAAAAAATTGCGAAGCAATTTTGAAAAATAGAAGCTTGAATGATTGTAAGAATAGAAGTATAACGGAAAAATTATTGATGTATAGAAGTAAGAAAGTATTTAATTTATGAAATTAAAAATAACGAAAATTATAATGTTTTTGTTAGCGGTATTATTGTTAAAAGGTAATACTGCTTTTTGTTTTGAACAGGAAAAATTTATTATAGACCATATTTATTACAAAGTTATAAATATGCCAAAAGAAAAAAGACCTAAAATTATTTTGGTTTTAGGCGGTGGTGGTGCAAGAGGTTTTGCACATGTAGGTGTTTTAAAAGCACTTAGAGAGGCAAATGTTCCCATAGATATGATTGTCGGTACAAGTATGGGTGCATTAGTCGGTTCTTTATATTGTTCCGGAATACAATTGGAAGATATTGAGAATATAGCTGAAGATATAAGATGGACGGATATAAGTAATTTGGGTATGACATCTTTAATAACAATGCTTACTTCCGAAAAAATGTTATCCACGGAAAAAATGGAAAAATATATAGGCAAAATGATAGGTGACAAATACTTCTTTCAACTAAATATACCTTTTGCTTGTGTAGCAACCGATATTAAAACCGGTGAAAAAATTATTTTTAAAGAAGGTCCCGTAGCACCTGCAGCAAGGGCAAGTGCTACAATACCCGGAATATTTGCCCCCGTATCTTACAGGCAAAGATTTTTGGTTGACGGCGGGCTTGTAGAAAATATTCCGGTATCAGTCGCAAAACTTTTTGAACCGGATATAATAATAACCGTTGCCGTAAGTGCCGATATTACTAAAAATTCTTATAATAATATTTTTACTACTCTTTTCCAAACAATTTACATACAGGGGCAGCAAAGTGATATAAACAATTTAAAAATGTCAGATATTGTAATAGTTCCTAAAGTAAGTGATGTTTCCGCAATAGAATTGAATAAAGCGGTTGAATGTATAGATGCAGGTTTTATTGCAGGTAAAAAAAGTTTGAACAAAATAAAAAAACTTATTATAGATAAAACTTATGAAAAAAATGTTTTATAAAAGAATAAAAATATTAGTGTTTTTTTTATTATCGTTTTTTGCTTTTCAACAAACGGTTTTATGTGATTACATGCAGGAAGCCGCTTTTATTTCCAACTTGGCAAATGCAAAAAGTGAAAGACAGAAAAAAAATGCAAGTTTTAAACTGTTAAAATATTATATGTATAATAAAGATTATGAAAGTGCCGCTACGATGGGTAATAAAATTTTAAATTTTAAATTGTCAAAAAAACAAAAATATAATGTTTACTATAGTTTGGCAAATTCATATTCTTTTTTAAAAAAAACTGAAAAAGCTTTGGAACAAGGTCGTGAAGCACAGTACTTATATCCTAAGAAAATAGAAACAAAGTTATTGTTAGGGAAAATATATATAGATAACAGCTTAAATGAACTTGCAATATCACAATTTAAAGAAGTTTTGGATGTAGACGATGATAATTTCGAAGCATTAATAAGTTTAGCTAATATTTATAATTTTCAGAAAAGTTATAAATTGTCTTTAGAACTTTTTGAAAAAGCGGAAAAAGAAGCCGGACAAAATAATAAAGAATTATCTATAGATGATCATGTGAATATGGCAATATCGGCTAAGGAAATCGGCAGAAGAGAACAAGCTCAAACTATTTTGGAAAAAATTGAAAATAAAAATAAAACATCTGCTCTTTTACTTGTAAGTATTTACCAAAGCAAACAAGAGTTTGATAAAGCCATAGAAACATTGTTGCCTTTTGTTTATCATGACGAAACAGATATTGAAATTTATTGTAATTTGGCACAATTATATTTGCTTTCAAATCAATTTGAAAAAGCAAAAGATTTATTAATATATTTTAAATCAAAAAATAATCAAAATATTGAAGCTATAGATTTGTTGCTGATAGAAGCATATCATAATATATACCACAGTAAAGAAAGAGAATTGAAAGAACTGAATAAAATTTTAAAATATACAAATTCGGATTATTTGAAAAGTATAATAGAAAAAATAATAGTTTTTGAAAAAATAAAATAAAACGTGCCTATAGCTTAATTGGATAGAGCCTCGGTTTCCGGAGCCGATGATTCCGGTTCAAATCCGGATAGGCACAAATCAGTATTATTTTGTGGAATTTCAATAATATGTTTTACTTTTTTTAAAGGTAAAACAAATCTAAAAGGTTTTACTTCTTTTATTATTTTTATTACTTCCATATTTTCATTTAAACAAACAAGTTTTAAAGAAAATTTCATAAAACATGTGTGTATACTGTTGCAGTTTGTTAAAAAAAGAATAAAGGAATCCTTCTCTGCAATAAACATTAATCCCTTTAACCTTTCAAAAAAAGTTTCCGCTTTACAGATATTGTTATATTTTTTATTATTAATAACTAAATTAATTTTTTTCATGTTTGTAATTTTTTAAAAGTTTCATCTGCAAAATAAGAACTTCGAACATATTTGCCGGCAACACAAATTTTTATTCCGGTTTGTAATGCTTTTTGCTTAAAATATTCAAATTCTTCTTGCGAATATTCTTTAATTACTTTAACGTTATTTTTTGAAGGTTTTAAATATTGCCCTATGGTTAAAATATCACAATTTATATTTTTTAAATCTTTAAATAAATTTAAAAGTTGATTTTCTTTTTCGCCAAGTCCTAACATAATACCTGTTTTTATAATGAAACCTTTTTTCTTTGCATATTCCAAAACCGATAATGACCTGTTATAATTTGCAGAACTTCTGAATTTATAAAGTTCAGGAACGGTTTCTAAATTATGTCCGAATACATCCGGTTTTGCGAAAAAAACAATATCCAAATTTTTTTGTTCTCCTTTAAAATCGGGAACTAAAACTTCTGTTTTTATCTCAGGTAAATTTTGTTTCAATGATAAAATAACATTCTTGAAATGACCTGCACCGCAGTCTGCAAGGTCATCTCTTGTTACCGACGTTATTACAACATAATTTAATTTAAGCTTTTTTACGGCTTCGGTAAGGTTTGAAGGTTCGTTTAAATCGACATCAAGGGGTTTTCCGTGTTCCGTTGCACAAAAAGAACAATTTCTCGTGCAGATATTACCTAATATCATAAAAGTTGCTGTCTTGTTTTTAAAGCATTCGCCTATATTTGGACATTTTGCACTTTGACATACTGTATGCAATCCGCTTTTATGAAAAATTTTTTTTAATAAATCTAAATCTGCTAAAGATATCCTTTTCTTTTCCATTTTTAATTTTACCTTTTCATTTGTTTTATGAAAATTATAGAATAATAAAGTAATATTATCAATTTAATTTAATATTTTATGTATAAAGATATTTTAAAACAATTATCAAAATCAAAATTCAGAAACGGTTTTAAATTAAAACAAAAAGATATTGATTATATAAATCATAAAGGACTTGATATAATAGAAAGCCATGCAAAAAATTTTATATCAAAAAGAATAGCTCCTGCCTTTATTGTCAACGACGGAAAACAAACACCTATGAGAGGGCATCCCGTATTTATTGCTCAGCATGCAACAGCAACCTGTTGCAGAAAATGTATAAACAAATGGCATAAATTTAAAATGAATACAGAATTAACAAGTGAACAACAACAATATATTGTCAATTTAATTATGCACTGGATAAAAAGTCAAATAAAATAACAAGTGTAACTTTTTTATAAATTGTTTGGTCAAATTCATTGAAGTTTTAAAATTTCAAAAATGAAGTAAGGAGAAAAGTTATGAAAAAAATTAAATTGATGGTAAGTATGTTTGTTGTTTTATGTTTTACGGTGTCTGTATTTGCAATGCCGAATGATTTTAAAGGAAAATTTGAGAAAGGTAACAAATGTCCGTTTGAAAATTGCGGTATGGAAAAAGATGATATTATGTTTGTTTTAACAATGTTTGATTGTTCTCAAAAAGAAAATAATTTTTATCATAAACATCATTTTAACGGAGATATGAAAGAACATAAAAATTTCGGTGGACATAGAAACTTTAGACATTGGGAAGATAAATTGAATTTAACCGATGAACAGAAAAATAAATTAAAGGAACTTAAAGATAAAGAATTTGTTTTGAAAAAAGATTTTGCCGATAAAATAAAAGCAATAAATGATGAATTTGCAAATGAAAATCCTAACGAAAAAAATATAAAAAGTATGCAGAAAGAAGCTAAAAAATTATCACAGGAAATTCTTGATAATTACATAAACAACAAAAAACAATTAAGACAAATTCTTTCTTTTGAACAATACACTAAAATGTTTACTAAAAGAACAAGATACGATATACTTGCGGAAAAATTAAATTTAACCGATGAACAAAAAGAAAAAGTAAAAACTTTATTTGAACAAAATAAAGAAAAGTCCGATAATATGAAAAAGACAATTTTTGAAGATAAAATTAAATTGGAACAAGAATTGGAAAAAGAAACCGTTGATACAAATGCCGTTAATAATTTATCAAACGAAATTTCACAATTGTCACAAGATATTGTAAAAAATAATATAGCTGTGAAAGTTGAATTGAAAAATATTTTAACGGTTGAACAATATAGCAAATTTATTGAAAAACCGAAACCTTTTAAACATCATCATAAAAAATAAAAAGAGTTTAAATATAAGTAAAAAAGGAACGGGAACAACTCCTCGTTCCTTTTTTTATTGTTACAAAAAAATTATCTTTATAAATTGTTGTTAAGTAGTTTGACTTTTTTTGTTATGTGATCTAAATAACAATTCCTTATTTCTTCTAGTCTTCAAATCTTCTGATCCTCCGAAAGTGCGGATTGTTTATATACTTATATTGGTTCTTTATTGCTTATAGTTTTATTACCATTAACTACACTACATTAAACTTTATTTCCGACATAAAAATACTACATATATATCTATTTTGAACTTTAAGTTATAGTTATCAAAAGTAGAAGTACTCTACACTAACTTATTCGGTATTACATTATAATATCGTCATAAATTTTAGATATATGGTTATTAGTTATCAATACTTTATTAAACTTAAATTTTGAAGTATATAATATTAACGAAAGATAAAAATTGTCTTTACTGCACCGGATTTTGACGGTTTTTTTATTAAAATAGACCTGCTTATAAAAACTCATAATAAACAATGTTTTTCGCCCGCATAAAAAACACACAAAACTTTTATTTGCAATTTGTTTTTTGGTATAATACATAGTAGGTTATTTTAAGTAAATGGAGGATTTAACTAATAAAATAAAAGCAGTAAATTAAAACTTAATATCTGTTTTTGGAAATCCGAAAGGATTTACTTTTGCTTAAGGCAAAGGGAGAATAGAACCAAAAGCAGTCGTTTTCAGGAATATTTATTGAGCTTAATTACCTCAAATTTTATTCCGAGCATTCAATTATTCTTATGGAATATTTGAATCACGGCTGTTTATTTTGTGTATCTATTCTCCACTGAATAATTCAGCCGTTTTGTTTTGCCTAATATTTCTACAAAAATAAAATCAATCCTTTTCAAAAATCCAAAAATAAAAAAATATTTCTGCAAGTGTTTATCTTGTTGCATACTATAAAATATAAATTTAGTTAAAAGGAGTTTTTATGAAAAAATTAACAACATTTTTTGTTTTAATATCAATACTATTATTTCACTCTTTTGTTATTGCGGATTATAATAATTTAAAAGAAGCTGTAACCGATACAACCGAAACAAAAGAGTATTCTTTAACAAACGATGAAAAAGTAACAGAAAATTTAGGAGTTTTAGGCGGGACACAATTAACAATATACGGTAACAAACATAAAGTAGACGGGAACCAAAAAGCAGGAATAGATACTTATAACAATGGAGTTCAACAAACAATCAATATAGAAAAAGGAACAGGTGGAAATTTTATTTGGACTAATTTTAATAATACAAGCGGTAATGACTATGGAGAAGGAGGAGTGTTTTTTATAGCTTCTGGAACATTGAACATTGGCGAGAATGTAAATTTTAATTCAAATAAAGCAACCATAGCAGGTGGGGTAATATATAATGATGGTGGATATGTAGATATACAAGCCAATTGTATATTTGATTCAAATAGTATAAATCCAACAAATAAAGATGTGCCATATTCCGGTGGAGCAATTTGTAATAATTATGGAAATATAAATATAGGTTCTGATGTGACATTTGTTTCAAATATAGCTTTTTCTATTGGAATAGGAGGCGCACTATATAATGATACCGGTTACATTAGTGTCGGAGAAAATGCAAAATTTATTTCTAATAAAGCACGTGTTGGTGGAGCAATTTTTAATACAATGTATGGAAGTATAACAATAAAAGATAATGCTTTGTTTGAAAATAATCTTGCAGAAGATACTGAAATTAACGGTGGTGGAGCAATAATGAATGGCGGAAATTTAATAATTGAAGACGGAGCAAAATTTATTAATAATTCCGTTGAATCTACAGGAGAAGCATTAGGTGGAGCAATTTGTAATTATAGCAGTAACTTAGATGATTCTAAAGCAATATTAAATTTAATAGCCAATACTAATGATATAGAATTTACGGGAAATAAGGCAAACGGAATATCAAATGCAATATATGATAATGGTGGAAAAATAAACTTGTGGGCAAGCAATAATGCAAATATAATATTTAACGACAGAATATCAAGCGAAAACAATTCAAGTATTTTAAATATCAACAGTTCAACAACAACATTAACAGCAAACGGTAAAATAATATTAAATGAAGATATGAGCGGATATAAAGGAACTGTAATTTTATATAACGGAGAAATAGAATTACAAGCAAAAACAAGCGGCAATAATGTAAATACAAACAAATTCTTCAGTGGCAATATAAATTTAAGTAGCGGAACATTAAATATAAAAAATAATGCAATAGACAATATAACAGTAACTAATTTAACAACAACATCAAATGCAAATTTACAATTTGACACCGATTTAAGTAACAATACAAGTGATAATTGGACAGTAAAAAACACTGCAAGTGGAGAACTAAATTTAACAGCAATAAATATTTTGGGAACAAATGAGGAAAGCGGACAAATAGTATTGTTTAAAAATTCAAAATCACCCACATTGAATATACAAACAGATGCAATTTATGGTGGATATGAATATAAATTTACAACCGGTACAGTAGCAGGGGTATTGAATTATCAAAGAACTGGAATTAGAAAAACATTTAAAGAAGTGATAAACGATACAGAGAAAGAAATTCGTTCATATTCGTTGGCAGGAACTGAAATAGTAACAGAAGATTTAGGTTATTTAGGAGGAACGGAGTTGACAATATTTGGGAATGGTTATGAAGTGAACGGGAGTTCAAAAGCAGGGATAACAGTATCAGCCGGACAAACATTAAACATAGAAAATAGCATATGGACTAATTTTAAAAATAGTGGAAAAGCTTCTGTTATATATAACAATGGTGGAGAAGTAAATTTAGGGGACGATATAAAAATTACCGATAATAAAACTGAAAATTGTGATCATACAGGTGGGATGATTTCTAATATGGCAGGTGGAACAATAACGATAGGAAATAATATAGAATTTGCGAATAATAAAATTAGTGCTCCGTATAGCAATCACATAGGCGGTGGGGCAATTTATAATGAGGGATATATTTTAATAGGAGATAATGCTATTTTTGATTTTAATGGAGATTCTAATTCATATGGAGGCTTTGGTGGTAGTATATTTAACAATGGAGGAAGCATAACAATAGGAAAAAATTCTTTGTTTAGCAATTCAAATGCAGACGATGGCGGTGTTATACATAACAACAACAATGGTATAATGAATTTTGAAGATGGAACAATATTCAGCAGTAATACTGCAAAAAATATAGGAACGGTAATTTATGCAGATTCTGGGATACTAAATTTTGGTAGTGTGCAATTTATATCTAACAAAAAAACAACTAATTCGAATTGGCCAGGGGGTGCTATAACAAATAGAGGTTCAATTATAACGTTTAATGGAGTTGCTATATTTTCGAATAATACATCAGGTTATTCCGGTGATGCAGGAGTAATAGTTCAAGAGAATGGTACAATAACATTTAATGCAGGAGCTATGTTTATAGATAATAGAGCATCGAAGATATTAATTGATATAGCAAATAAATCAGTAATAAATTTTAATAATGGAACATATGTTTTTGATGGAGGAATTAAAGGATATGGAACAAAATCAGGGACAATTAATATAACAAATTCAATATTAATTTTGAAAGAAAAGGCAAAAATAGAAGATAACAATATTGTTTTAAATAATTCAACAATAGATCAAGGAAATAATCAAATAACTACGTCAACTGTAAATAGTTGGAGTTCAATAAACAATTCAAATTTAAAAATTGATGTAGATTTAAATAATAACACAAGTGATAATTGGACGGTGACAAACAATGCGAGTGGACAATTAAATTTAACGGCAATAAACATATTAGGAGTAGATGAGGAAATAGGACAAATAACACTATTTAATAATTCAAAATCACCGACATTAAATGTATTGACGACAGCAAATTATGGAGGTTATGAATATAGTTTTTCAACAACAAGCCAAAAAGGAATATTAAATTATAAGTTAATGGGAATAGCAAAGACATTTAAAGAAACAATAAATGATACAGAACCTGCAATTCGTTCATATTCATTATCAAAAAATGAAATAGTAACGGAAGATTTAGAAAATTTAGGAGGAACACAATTAACGATATTCGGTAATGATTATGAAATAAAAGGAAGTTCAAAATCAGGAATAACATTAAGTAATGGACAAACATTGAATATAGAAAAATCAACATGGAGTAATTTTAGTAGTTTAAATGGGGGAGTAATAAATAATGCTGGAATTTTAAATATATCGACTTCAGTATTCATTAACAATGAAATAAATTCTGTTGGAAATACATCAACATCGAAAGGTGGAGCAATATATAATGGAGCTAATGCTACAATATCCATAAATGGTAATTCAAATTTTTATAATAATACAGTAAATGCAAATAAAGGAGATACTTATGGAGGAGCTATTAATAACGATGGAAAAATATATGTAACGGGAGATATTATATTTAATGAAAATAAAGTGACTTCTTCTTATGGATATTATGCAGAAGGAGGAGCAATTTCTAATAGTGGTATATTTTCTGTAAACGGGAATATGATATTTAGAAACAATATAGTTAAAGCAAGTAGTGGAGTTTCTACATATGCTTATGGAGGCGGAGCAATATTCACTTGGTTAGGAACAATGGATTTTGATGGTATATCAGAGTTTATTGGGAATAAAGCAGAAACAGATGTCTCTACTGGCAATGCTTATGGAGGTGGAGCAATATTTAATTGTTATGGTACAATAAATTTGAAACAAGCATTATTTTATAATAATTCAGTTAATACCAGTAGTGGTAATATTTTTGGAGGTGCAATTTATAACTATTCTAATAGTAATATGACTTTAGGTGATAATTCAGAATTTATAAATAATAAAGCTATTTCAATAAACGATTTTTCTTATGGTGGAGCAATATATAACCAAGGAACAATGATAATTGGAAATAATGTAATATTTAGTAGTAATTCGGCAACTTATGGTGGCGCAATAGTAAATAAAAATAATATTAAAATGGGGAAGAATATACTTTTTGAGGGAAATAATTCAACAGGTTTAGGTGGCGCAATAAGCAATGTCGGCACAATAAGTATTACTTCAACAACATTTAACTTAAATAATACAGTAGGTATTAATACAGGTTTAGGTGGAGCAATATATAATAGTAGCGGAACAATATCTATTAGTTCAACAAATTTTATTTCAAACAAAGCAATAGGTTCTGTTTCTAATGGAATGTATACCTCCGGTTATGGAGGAGCAATATATAATTCTCTAGGAAATTTAAAAATTATTTCAACAAAATTTGATTCAAACCAAGCTATAGGTTATTATAATTTTGGTTCAAGTTTTAAATGTAGTAGTTATGGTGGAGCAATATACAATTCTTTAGGAAATTTAACAATTACTTCATCAACATTTGTTTCAAATATAGTTAAAGATTTATGTAATAATAGCTATTGCTATGGTGGAGCAATATATAATAGTAGTGGAACAATATTTGTTAGTTCAACAGATTTTGTTTCAAATAAATCAGTAGGTAATAATTATGTTACTTCAAATGGTTATGGTGGAGCAATTTATACGACACAAAATTCAACAACAACTTTGGTTGATGGAGTAAAATTTATAAACAATGAGGCATTGACACAAGGTGGAGCAATATATAATAAAGGAACATTGAATTTAATAG
>Ga0247611_10000638_pt1 | contig 69334 bp, 48 predicted proteins | sample 177DNAGHGhighgp2_FD_192422 | JGI IMG/M metagenome (GOLD analysis project Ga0247611, IMG submission 192422) | Sheep rumen microbial communities from Palmerston North, Manawatu-Wanganui, New Zealand - 1770 DNA GHGhigh gp2 | ecosystem: Host-associated > Mammals > Digestive system > Stomach > Rumen...
TATAGGCGATTCCGCGGCTCTTGTCGGCAATCAGGGAGCCGTTGCGGTCGTAGATGTACTGTGAGCCGTTCGTCCTCTTGTACTCGAACGAGCCCGCGAAGTCGTAGTCCGCCGTGGCCTCCGTCACGCCCGTCAGCTGGTTGCCGCTGTAGGAGAGTGTGAGGTTGTCCATCTTGCCGCTGGAGGAGGGTGAAGTCCTCCCGTAGCGGGTGATACCGGTGATGTTGCCATGGGCGTCATACTGCATTTCCTCGGTGAACTGCCCGAAGGCGGAGATGGCGTCCCCCCTGCCATACTTGGCCAGGGTCAGCCTGTTCGCGTCGTCGTAGGAGAGCTTGTATCCACGCTTGTAGTTGTAGTTGCTGTTCTGCCACCTCATGGCGCTGATGTTGCCGTTGTAGCTTGGCGTGCCCGGGCCGTCGGCATAGAACAGTTCCTCGCGGAAGCTGTTGGTGGTGATGCCCGTCGTCCATCCGTGCAGGTCGTAGGTGTAGGTTACATCCTTGTTGACATTTGTCGTGAACGGCCGTGTGACCCTTGCCAGCCTGCCTATGGAGTCATACGCATACGTCATCGTGGAGGACACCGCCGAACTGCCGCTGGCGATGGACAGGGTGCGGGATGCCAGCCTGTCGGCACCGTCGTATGTGTACGTGTAGTCCGCCTCCGTCGTGCCTGTTCCACTTGAGATGTGCTGGGTCTTCACGCTCAGGGGCTTGCCCGTGAAGGAGTACGCGGTGCATGTCATCTCAATGTCGCCGATGTGGTTCGTGGACCTGACCTGCGCGACGTTGTACCGGGAGTCATAGTACATGGCGGAGTAGGAGTATCCCGTCACACTGCCGCCGTCAAGCACTGCCGTCGCCGAGCCAGTCTGCAGTCCCTGCCCCAGGGTGGCGTCAACGGGAAAGTCCGGGACGCTGGACGCCGCCAGGGAGGAGGGCACCCAGTGGTGGCCTATGAACGAGTATCCGTCATAGTACGCGGCGGAATAGAGCGAATGCGAGCCCAGAGTGAAGTTGTGCACGGTATAACCGCCAGTCGCGGTGGAAGTGCCGTCATACTCGGCATACACATACACCGAGTGCAGCGGCTCAGCGGCGTAGGAGATCATCTTGCTGCATACGCCGCTGATGCACGGACGGCCGAACCTGTCGGGTATGGTGTATGTCCACTCATACCGCTGGCGCTGGTTGCCGTCCTGCGTGAGGATGCACGCGCCCGTCCTGTCATAGACATAGTAGACGGGGTCGCATCCCGGCAGCTTCCTGTAGATGCAGTGGCGCTGCTTGTCGTAGCGGTAGATATACGCGTACTTCTGCATCATGTCGTCGGTGTCGGGGATGTCGTCCGATTCCGTCCCGTAGTGCGAGAGGATGTATGCGGAGAGGATGGGCGGGATGACATAGGTGACGTCGCCCTTCACGTCGTATATGTAATAGGTCCGTCCCTGGCTCGTCTCGCTGGCCATCAGCCTGCCGTTGAAGTCCGTGTATTCCGCGCGCGGGCAGCTGTCCTCGTCTAGAGTCCGTGTGCAGAGATACTTTACATTCGGCACAGTCTTTATATATCCGCCCGCGTCCGTTTTGATGTACATGCCGGTTCCCACATGCTCGCTGTATGTGACGGCCGTCTTCCTGCCGTTGCTCTGCCACTGTGCCCCGGCCCTGTGGAGTGCAGATGGCTGTGACTGCAGGAGGCTGTCATACTCCGTGTGCGAGTAGGGCGCGGTGTCGGAATACTGCGACTGGGCCATGTAGGCAATCACGTTGCCGCTGATGAAGCCCCCGCCGGAAGAGGTGACGGGCAGCCAGCTCCTGGTCCTGCGACGGTAGTTGTCGTACTCGTGGTGGACGACAACATCGGGCAATGCGGTGCCCTGGAACGACTGCACCTCCTGCACGATGTCGCCCAGGCCGTTGTCATAGACGCGCCGCACAAGCATTCTCGTGCTGTCGGGTGACAGCGGCGTCCTTGACACGATGCTGCTTCCCGGTGCCGTCTGCCCTTGGACAGGTGCGATGGATGTTGTCATCAGAAAATACAGGAATATAAATCGTAATCTCATATTATTGACGTTTATATAATACGTTTGTACTTGTTTTAACAAATAATTAACATGAATTTTGTCATGATTTTTTACAACACTCCTTAATAATACAGCGAGTTCAAATAGTTGTACTCATACTGGCGCAGAAGCTCGGGGTCAGACAAACCATTTACAATCCTCTTTTCTGATTTCAACCTCCCCAGTCCATCATACTCATAGAGAATGGTCTGCCCGCTGACATCCGTATGAGAGGAGACACCGGTGAGCGGCAGGTAATCCCATGTCTGTACTTGTGTGCCGGGCAGCAAGGCCTTCAGGGTGGCATAACGTGACCGGGAGTTCCCTGTCAGTTGCGGTAGGACACCCTGGACCTGCGTCAGCGTGGCGTTCCTTATCATGGCCGTCATATACCTGCCGGTTGTGTCCCAGAGAAAGACACTGTGTGTCCCAGTGCTTTCATTCCCTGTCCTCAGGTCCACGATCTCCGTCGGATTACCGTGTGAGTCGTACGAGATGATTCCAACACTCTCCTCATACACGTTTCCGTTCCTCTCATACAGCTTGGAGGGCAGGATGTTGTTTCCATAGAAGGCGTAGTCCGTCTTGCTTCCTGAGAGAGTTGTTGACGTTTCGTAGGAATATGTCTCAGCGGAGGCCAGGGCCGCCAGCATGTTTCTTGACTTCATCTCCGCGACAACAGTGTCGTTGTCAGCGTTCCGCTCACCTATGTATGAATATGATTCCTCCCTGTCGTAGATGTCAGTGTAATACCTGTACTTCAGGACTCCTGGATATAGATACGAGAACTCCTCGGTCAGTGTGTTCTCCTCAGAGCGTGTTCCGCCCTTGCGCAGGGACGTGGTGCGTTTCTCGCCCAATGTGGACTTGCCAAGCCGCTGGGTGATTTGTCTGTAGAACTCAAAAAGACTGATGTACTCCAGCGGGCGGCCGGCTCCCATCTGGAGCGTGTGGCGGCTGCAATGCCCCCTTGAGACATCACTGTCCAATATATAGCCACTTTTTGACGTACTCTCCACATCATAAAGGTACTCTTCCTGTGACACGAGGTCCCATGTGCCACTGTCAGCGTTGAAAGAGTAATCAGATTTTGATTTCAGCAGGTGCCTCCTGGCAGGATTTTCCGTGCATCTCATTCCTGGACCGTTGTTGTAGTAAAACACAGGCTCAAAATATGCCGTGTCGGGTGTGGCCGTTTGTTGGAAGGATGACAGATAGTATGTGTTGAAGTCATGCTGGTAACTGTAGATGTCATATTTATATACTGTCTTGCTCATGCATTCGGCGGTTTCAAACGGATGTCCGTGGTAAACTGTGATCTCCGGATATACCACGGGCCGCCGGCCTCCAAGAAGTGCCCTGAATGTGCCCGTGGAGAAATATGCATCCCACCACGAGGCTGTGCCATTAGCATTAGTTATGTTATTAAAGGCACTTGGCAGTCCTACGGCCATCTTCTGGAATTCCAGGGGAGTGCTGACTTTAGTGGCATGGCTGAAACTCATGAAAGTCAGCAGGTTGGGGTCAACCACAGCCTCTCCGCATCCAATGTGGTGATTGATAGTGTCATTGATGGAAAGATTGCCAGTGTCGAGACCGTCGGGTAATGGCAGCGGGAAATTCCGATGGATGATATCTCCGAGCGTGAATCCGTATCTGTAGTAATCTGCACTGGCAATATGACCATCCGCCGTATAATTCTTGATGGATTCAATCCTGAAACCGCCGCCTTCGATGATGCGCTGGGAGCGCCTGTCAAAAACGATGTCACCATCCGCGGCTGTCGCGGTGGGGAAGCGGTGGTTTTCCCACTTGAAGATTGTAAGTCCGCCGTTGGGATAGATGATGGATGTCAAAACCCCATGCCTTTCAGGTGGTGTCGGCTGGCGTGTGTCCCCGCTTGGCGCGGATTGCAACTTGATTTTATAATAATAGTTTGGGTCATCAGGTTTTTTGGGGATGAACTGTGCAGGATACCCATCACTGCTGAGATTTGACTTGAAATAGGCAGTGTCTATTCCGACATAGTCAAAGAACATGTTGAAATTGCCAAGGTCTTTGTGCGTGTTCGACTCACATTTGTTGCCCCAATAGTCCGTGTAGTTTCCCGGGTTATTGTTCGTGTATGTGAAACCATAAGCCAGTCTCTCCCCTTCGTCAGCTCCGGAGATGACAAGCGAGGTAAGTGCCGAGCCATTTATGGCGAGTGTGTATTTCCTTATCGTGTTCCATGTTGTCCCGTCATGGTCGGAAACGACAATCTCCCTCATGTGCTGGCCGTCATTGGAATAGTTGAAATCCACTTTCGTGGGGCCATAGCAGATGCGGCTGAGAAACCTCATCCTGTATCTTGGACTCTGTGACTGGAGAGTTTTCATGACATTGATGCGTCTTTCCCCTGTGTCTTCGGGCATCTCGGACGTCAGCCGGCTGACCCTGATTAGCGGTTCGCTGACCGTATATGTGTTTATGGTTTGCAAATCAGTGTATTCGTACGTTATTCTTCCTCTTGACGGAATGTCGATGCTGGTCAGCAGCCATGTCACGTTCCTGTATGCATTGACATCGTTGTCGAAACCGTTGTGAGCCTTGTCGGCTACTCTGAAACTGTATCTCACCCCATTCTCGTCCCTTACAATGAAGGAGTCTATTGAATTGACCCCATAGCGACACTCTATCCGGACATTGCCGTCTGAAGGCAGCAGTTCGTATGTAATGACACCATCAGCCTTGTACATGAAAAACGGAATGGTCCTGCCTGACGGCAACACGATGTTATAACTGTCGTATTGATAGTTCAGCAGGTCAAGCTGCCCCGCATAATCCATGTACCTCATTAGTTGTCCTGTTTTGTTGTAAAAAGGATCCAGGGCAAAAGGATTGCTGAAGAGTCCATACTCATCAGCCCTGTCCTTGATTGTTCTGGAGACACAGGAGTTGCCTGACAGCGTCCACCCCAACCCGGTGACATCATAGTTGTAGCCCGGTTTTAAGGGTGAGGCCTCGTAATGAAGCGCCAACGGTATCCTGTATCCGTGGAAATCTATCTCAAAAAGCGGAATGCTGATGTCAGGCGCGCCATAGTTGTTGTTCACCTGATAGTCACCCAGACGGTTGAAGGCAACTGCCTGGGGACTTGGCGGGACATCCGGTGTCAATCCCTGGCCGGGGTCCTGTGCCATGCTGTTCAGTCCTGACAGCAACAAGGCCATCAGCGTCATGGCAGTCCTTATTGAGTTCGCTGTATTCTTCATAATGTCACTTTCTCGCTATAGACTTTTCCGTTAACGTTGATATAGAGAATGTATATTCCCGGATGCAAGCCGCTGCAGTCTATCTGCATGGAATATCCTTGTCCGGCCTCCTGCGTCCACTGGCGATACACGCTCAATAATCCCATGTGATTGGCGACAATGGTGGCGATGGTGGCGCCCTCGTCAAGGTCGTAGAGTAAATGGATCGTTTTTCCCTCGGTCTGCACATTGTAATGGATAATGTCAGGGATAGCCTGGCCCTCGTCGGAGAAGCCTTCCTGCTCGTCCGTCTCATCCTCCTCCTCGGGCGTGATGTAACAGGCGGCCTGGTCCTCGGGTAGGTTGCAGCAGGCATACTTGGTGGTGCCTATCGCCTCCATGTTGAAATACGAGGTGCTTGTCACATCCTCAAAAATGGGATACTGCGATTCGGGCAGGTACCATTCGTAGCGGTCGTCGATAACCTGCGTGAGCCTGGCGGTGTCGAGTGCGGCGGAATCGATGTCCATGCAGACGGAGTAGGTGTCGATGGTGTGTACCCTCCGCACGTTCCTGACCGTGTCGTTCTCAGCCAGCACAATCGAGCCGCAGGCATCCACCTTGACCGCCGTCGTGCCGACCTCACGGAATGGATGGTCGCCGCAGTACATTCCCTCGCATCTGAAACTGTCGCTGATGGAGTCGCTGTATTCAAGGGGGAATTTCTTGATGGTCTTCCTCACTGCGTACTCCCTCTTCTCCAAGGGCGACTCGCAGCCAAGGAGGATGAGCGTGTCGGGAGTCGTGCGGTAATAACTGATTCTGCCTGGCTCGAAGACGGATACCACGCCGGTGCTGTCCTTCATGAACATCACCTGTGATGAACCCTTGGAGCCGAGCTTCCCGGAGAAATCCCACACCATATCACTTCCTCCCCTGCCTGGCGGGAAATAGCGAATCCTGTTTTTCTGCAAGCTGTCTGCCGATTCGGGTGCCATCCCGGAGAGATTCACCTGGGCACGGACCGATGTTGTGAATAGCATTGCCAAAGCTGAAATGAGAAATAAATATTTCATCTTACAGTGTTTCTTTTCAGTTTTTGGTGGCCACGGTAAGGCTTGCTTGGCTGTGTGTCACCATGGCCACCGTTGTTTACAAAGCAATTATCGTGAAATATCCCATGCCTCAAGTGCTACAGCTCAATCATCGCCGAGAACACCTGGGTGTCGATGGTGATGCACAGCTCGAAGGAGCCTGAAAGGCTTGCTGTAAGCATGGCTATGTGTTTAATCCGACGTGTAGATATAGACTGCTCCAGAGTATCGTCTGCCCTCTGAATTATATACACTGATGGTATAATATCCGGATGTGCAATTGGCCAAGGAGGTTATGTAATTGTCGCCATTGTCCACATAAATGCAGTCTGTTACGACAATTCCGTTTTCTCCCGTGATAGTGATTTCAGTCTCACCCAAATCAGCGTTGAATGTCAATTGGAGCGAGTTCGTGATTGTGTTGAGGGTGGCCACGACATCTGAATCCTGAGGAAGGGGAGTCCTTGGGTGATAGGGTCCGGATGGAGTGTAGATGATAACGATGTCTCCGTTGCTCTGTGCAACAGACTCAAGTGAAAGACAAGGCATGGTGAGTGCCATAATAATCAAAATAATGGTTTTTGAGAAATAGTTCTTTTTCATAGTTTTTTTGCGGCAAATTTAACATAAAAAAACAGGTTTGTCAAGAGGGGGTGTCTTCACTTGTTGCAGGTGCGAAATAAACCATACGTGATTTTCAGTCAGTTACGGAAAGATTTGTTGCTTTTTGCGGTGAAAATGCAACAAAAATAAATGGGTGTGGAAATTACAACAATAGGTATTATGTCAACTTCTTCTTCAGTCTTGACCTGATAGAGCGTATTGAACTTTCCGTCACACATAGTATGCGGGCCATTTCATGGTCTTTTTTACCCATTTCCTCCATAATGAGGAACAAGAACTGCCTAGGACTGATTTTTTGATATTTTTGAGTCCAAGACAGGAAAGTCTGTTCATGAACTATCATGTAGAAATCAAGCAATGCCTCTATCTCTTTGTCTGTATAATCATTGCATGGCTTGTTGTTAACGATTTCCTGATAGAATTTTCCTCCAAGTAAAATCTGCTTATGAATTGATTGTCTTAGACTATTAATTTGGTCAACCAATGTGTTGATTTTCTTTTGACGGGTTCGGTCAGAGGCTTGCAGTTTTTTGATTTGTTTGAGGTTTTTGTCTATTTCTTGTTGATAGTTCTCTAATCTTTCTTCATTTGCGCTCATTGTCATGCGAAGAGTCCTTAACTTTCTCCGATGATGTAAAAAGAGCAAAGAGGCAAGAAATGATATAACTATCATGGAAAGGAGCAAGATGGATATTCTTTGATAGAGGCGGCGCTCTTTTTGCTCGGCGTCGAGTCGTGTTTGAATTTCCAGAATGCGTTTGGTATCGTTATTGGCTTTTGTCTGGTTTAAAATGCTGAGTTGTTGGCCGGTATAATAATATGCCTCTTCGTATTTACCTTGAGCGGCATATAACTGAGCGAGTCTCTCGTGGATGAGGCTTTTCAGGTGAGTATCTTCAGTAGCGAGAGCCTTCTCCCAACTTTCCTTAGCTTTGGATTCCTGTCCTTTGTCATGATATAGTAGTCCCATGATAAAGTGAGAGTACGGATAATCATAAATGTCGAACGCTTTTTGTAAGAATTTGACACATTGAGCCGTGTCACGGCTTTCATAATACAAAGCTGCTATTGTAGCATAGATGGCAGCTTGGAATTTGGGTTCAGATTTGTCGATAGTGGACAGGCTTTGGTTGATGTAGAGAATGGCACTGTCACGTTCTTGATTCATGTTGTAAGATGTGGATACAGCTGTAAGTCCGCGTGAAATAAGGTCTTCGTCTTTAATCTTGAAGGAAGTGTCAAGAAATTTCTTGGCGTATGACAATGCCAAGTCATAACACTCGTTGTCGAAATTTGCATAGTAGAGCACTTCGTAGATTTTGTTTTTCAGCAGGAGATTGTTTGTTTGTTCCGCTTTTTCTTCTGCATATTTAAGGTAAGTGACACTGGTCTTGAAATTGCCTCGGATGTAATTGACAGCCCCTTTATAATAATAGGAGGTGGCCAAGTGTTCCTTGTCGTTTTGCTGTTTGAAATATACGATGCTATAGTCTATAAGCGAGTCATTCCCAATTGGCTTCTCACATTTGAAAAGGCTTTGGGTGAGAAGAAGCCCGTAATAGGCCCTTTCCTCTTGACTGAGACTTTTCTCAGGAAGAGTACTTAATAGATTCAATACGCTGTCAGGGCTGTCATCCACAATTGTCTCGGCTTGTTGAAGGGTTTTCAGACGACTGTTGCCGGTGCATGAACTTAATGACAACAATATGATAATAGTACATAGAATCGGTGTGAGGTGTCTCATTTGTTTTCCTTATTTTCTTTTTTCTTCTTCTTCTTTATTTCGTCAATTACTGAGATGAATCCAATGACCACACCAATGAAGCCAACAAATAGGCAGATGAGGTCGAAATTCTCTTTAGCGAAAGAAATGATACTATCCATCGTTTTAATATTTTATTTGATGATGTGCATTACTATTTGAACTCCGAGAAAAAAGTCTTTTTTTCATACCTCATCTGTTTCCAGAGAGAATGCGGTAGAGTGGATGACAATACTTGTTCAGCAGAGAGGCGATGATTTCGATAAGCACCAAAGTGAGAAGAATGGTCAGGAAGAAGTTGACCAAAGACAGGCAGACATGGTTGCCAGTGATGAAGAAAATCAGTTTCGTGATACAAGCCGACAGATTGCTGTGAATGGCATAAACCCAGAATGAATGGGCCATAAACGGACGATAACCCACACATTTCATCATCAGGTCGAAAGCATAATACAAGGCGAAACAGTCTATCAGAATAATGCTCACCCACAGAAGATGGTATGTTGAGTTGTGACAAAACATAATTGCCTTACAAGGTAGGGAATAGAGAAGCACCGAACAAGAGATGAAAATCACGAGGCACAAGGCTGAAAGCTTGTCACTTCGGATTCGCAGAATATCGAAACGGTGAATGCCGATGTATGCGCCGGTCAAATAGTAAATCATTGAGTCTGGCTCCGAGATAATATCACGTGGAATGTGAATGTCGAGCACATAGAATGCGATGGCTGCTAAGATGACAATAAGACCTATCCATTTGTTTTTCAGCAGCAGATAGAACACCGGGGAGAGCACCACGAAATAAATCAAAGCAATAACAAACCAGAACGGGATGTTCTCTTGGGCCAGGAAGATGGTTCTCAGAAAACTCGCTAGGGAAAAGTCAAATGTGGGACGCCCTACAAAATACTGGCTGAGGAGTACGGTGGTCGTGATGGCGAAAAGAAGCGAGAGGACGTTCCAGCAAATCAGCGGTATGAATAGTGAGTGAAACCGCTTCTTGAGTTTTTCAAGATATTTTTTTTGACTGTAATTCCTGAAAAAGAGAGCCCCCGAAAGGATGAAAAACAGGGGAAATGCCACTCGTGTACATCTGGTGCTGATACGGTGAAGAAACACCACCACCGAAGAGCAGATACTATTGTCGGGGGTGTAGTTTGAAAAAGTGGAGATGTGGATAAGAAAGACACAGAGGGCGAGAAAGTAATAAAGCATCACTTTCTTTCGCCAGAACATCTCTTGTGTCATCTTTGTCATGGATGGGTGTTTACCTGTCTTTATACATGCGTTCGTAATAGTGCTGATACTCGCCACTTGTGACTTCCTTCAGCCAGTCTTGATGCTCCAGGTTCCATCGGATGGTTTTCACTATTCCGTTGGCAAACATTGTCTCCGGTTCCCATCCGAGGTCGCGCTTAATCTTGGCAGGGTCGATGGCATACCGCATGTCATGACCCAGGCGGTCGGTCACGAAAGTAATTAGAGAATCGTTGATCCAGTCGATGTTGAGAGTGCCGTCGGCATGGTATTCGCGCTTGCGGAGCACTTCGCGGAGCGATGGTTCTGCAGTCATCAGGTCGTGAATGGTGCTGATGATAAGGTGCACAATGTCGATATTTTTCATCTCGTTGTGACCGCCGATATTGTATACGTCACCAGCGCGTCCCTCACGCACCACCAGGTCGATGGCCTTGCAGTGGTCGTCGACATAAAGCCAGTCGCGCACATTCTCGCCTCGGCCATACACAGGCAGCGACTTGCCCTCGAGGATATTGTTGATTATCAGGGGAATGAGTTTCTCGGGAAATTGGTAGGGACCGTAGTTGTTGGAACAACGGGTGATGCTTACAGGTGCATGAAAGGTGTCACGATAGGCCTGCACTATCAGGTCGGCACTGGTTTTCGAGGCACTGTATGGACTGTGGGGGCAGATGGGGCTTGACTCAGTGAAATAGCCCTCGGCGCCCAGTGAGCCATACACCTCGTCGGTGGACACCTGGTGAAACCGCTTGCCGGGGAGCCAGAGGGGGTAACCGTCGCTTCCCTTGCCGGTAACCCATGCCCGTCGGGCGGCATCAAGAAGGTTCTGTGTTCCAAGGATGTTGACTTCCAGGAATAACTGGGGGTTCTCGATGGAACGGTCCACATGACTCTCCGCGGCGAAGTTCACCACGTAGTCAATGTCGTTTTCGGCAAACAGGCGCTCGCAGAGGTCACGGTCGCGGATGTCGCCCCGGACAAACTTGCAGCGGTCACCGTCGATGTCATCTTTGATTGTGCCTAAGTTGGCTGCATAGGTAAGCGCGTCGAGCACAATCACGCGCACGGAACCGTCTGCATATTTGTCGTGTAGAAGGTATTTCACGAAATTCGCACCTATAAATCCCGCTCCACCGGTTACTAGATATGTCTTCCTGTTCATGATGGTTGTCTGCTTTTGTATTGAATAGATTGCAAAGGTAACAAAAAAAACGAGATTTTCAACTACTATCAGTGTTTTTTGAGAAATCAAGTGGTTTTTCCCCCGAATCCCACATTCACAGCCATCCTTGCAGAGATTCAAAAAGGCATACTATTTGCTGCATGAATAATAAAAACAAGGAGGTAATTATGGCATTCATTGATTATTACAAAATCTTAGGTGTAGATAAAAACATACCCCAGGGGGATGTCAAAAAGGCATACCTGAAAAGGGCTAAGCAGTTTCATCCCGACTTGCATCCCGATGACCCCAAGGCAAAAGCCAAGTTTCAGGCACTGACAGAAGCATACGAGGTGATTGGCGACCCTGAAAAGCGTAAAAAATACGACCAGTATGGTGAGCAGTGGCGACAGGCCGAGCAATTTGAAAAAGCCGGTGGAGGAACATATTGGAATTCGGGTGGAGGAGGCTCTCCTTTCGAGGGGTTCGATTTCAGCTCGTTTACTGGAGGAGGGGGCTTCAGCAGTTTCTTCGAACAGATTTTCGGACAAGGGAAATCTTCCCGGAAAACCACGAGGCACAAAGCGGCTTCCGACCCACAGGCAGAAGTGCAAATCGACTTGGCCACGGCATTGCTCGGTGGTGAGGTGATGATTGATGTCAACGGTGCAAAATTAAGGTTGAAAGTCAAACCGGAGACACAGAATGGCACAAAAGTCAGACTACGAGGTAAGGGATTGGACCGCGGAGATGGCACAAAGACCGACCTAATCATCACTTATCGGGTGATGTTACCTACCAACCTCACCGAAAGGCAAAAACAGTTGGTCAGGGAGCTATGCAGTAAGGGGTATTAGAAATTATCTAGGATTTTCTAGAATTTCTAGATTTTCTAGAATTTCTAGTATTTCTAGTATTTCTAGATTTTCTAGATTTCCTAGATTTCCTAGATTCCCTAGTATTCCTAGAATCCACAAAAAAACACGTCGAATTCGACGTGTTTTTTTGTGCTGTATCCATAAGCATTTATTTCTTCGGGGGAGTAGTGGATGACTTACCACTGCTTGCTGGCTTTGCTGTGCCGCTTGCAGGCTTTGATTTACCGCTTGCAGGCTTTGATGTGCCGCTTGCAGGCTTTGATGTACCACTTGCAGGCTTTGCTGTGCCGCTTGCAGGCTTTGATTTACCGCTTGCAGGCTTTGATGTGCCGCTTGCTGGCTTTGATGAGCTACTTGCAGGCTTTGATGTGCCGCTTGCTGGCTTTGATGCTCCGCCACTTGCAGGTTTTGTGGACGAAGACCCGCCACTCGCTGGTTTGGGTGAGGATGCCGCTGGCTTGCTCCCACTGCTGGTGGCAGAGCTGCTTCCACTGCTCTCGCCGGCTTTTGGCGTGTATTTTTCCATGTTCATCGAGGTGATTTTGCCACTCTCGTTCACTTTGGCATTCACCTTGTAATGCTCGGTTACCGAACGGCCGTCTTTTTGAATAGAAGTGCGATGCCCGGTGAAGCCGATGGTGTATTCCTTGGTGTCGTTTTGTTCTTTCTTGCTAATGTCGTAATTGTGGTCCAGTTTCCATGTGATGGACTGAACACCATCCTCATATTGCTTGTTCATCCAAGCGACAACGTCGTCGCCACTGACACTTTCCTTACCCATAAACGAGGAAATCTTGGCACCCATACTGGATTTCAGCGTACCGCCATCCTTGCGGTTCACGCCTAAGAAGAACCCCCTGAACAGATTGTAGGCCATGCTCCTGTCGGCCTCGGTGGCGGCAAGTGTCTTGACACTGACTTTCTCCTTCGCTTCTTTGATGAATAGACCATCGCTATGCTCAGCAATATATTTCTCATACCCTTCTTTGCTGTTCATGCGCACGGCATCTTCCCAATCGATGCTGTCGATAGTCTGGAGTATTTGGGCCTTACGGGGTGTGGAGGGATATTCGGCAAGGAATTTCTGAAGGGTGGCTTTGTCGCGACTGGTCAGCGAGAGCGCCTCGTCTTTCTCACGTTTCTGTATCTCGTTGATTTTCTGATTGGCCAGGTCCTTGTGACTGGTAGAGGCATCGGGATAACGTCTGAGGAAGTCATAGATGGCACCGACATCATTGCTCTCAATGGCCGCGTTCAGCGCCTGGCTTTCTTTCGACATCTTGCTGTCGTTGTAAAAATAAAAACACACGGCCGCAATCAAGGCAGTGATGGCCAGCGAAACGGCGATAGGCATATATCCACGGTGGCCATCGCTGGGCTTGTCTTTGGAACTTTCTTCGGGAAGCGTTTCTGTTTCTTTTTTCTCCTCTTCGTCCTCATCGTCATCGCCAATATACCCTATCTCACTGTCGGTAACAGGAATAGGATTCTTGAGGGGCGTATCTTTCACGATGTCTTCGGTTATAGGTGTTTCCACGTATGTCTCCTCTTCAGACTCTTCTTCCAGTTCTTCCTCAATTGTTTCTTCTGAGGATGTTGACTGTGAGGCTACAGGGGAAACCTTTGTCTGCTTATCCACTACTTCTACAGAGGTTTCTTCCGCAGTTTGTTCTACGATGGTTTCCTCTTTGATTTCCTTTGCTGTGTCCGTCGTTTTTTCCTCGACGGGTGATTCTTCTTGCTCTACTTCGTTGTCATCGAAGACAAACGAACGTGTTGGCCGGTGGCAATTGGGACACAGACCGTCGCTTCTGAGGTAAACCTCGCCGCAATGGCTGCATCTCACCACGTTTCCAGCGATGCCAATGCCGCAAATAGGGCATACGGTCGCCTGTTCACTGATTTGGTGCCCACATTCGGGGCATTTTATAATGGCCATATCTTAGTATTAATTTCGGTTGCAACTTTTCCAATCATCTTCCTGCTTTTCACATATTGCCGATTCCCGGCAACTACAGGTTGCTTCATTTCTTGAAATTCAATTCTCGTATACTGTGTTTTCCCATGATGCGACTCTTGTCCACGTAAGTGTTCACGCCATTGATTCTGCCTTTGCCGGTGTATTGCCAGATGATATAGTCGCGGTCATCTGCCAGATGAGGCTCGTGCTCGGAATATTGCGCAATCATCAGTTTGTAGTCGTTCAATGCACCCTGAAGATAGTTGTTGTAGAAATTCGTTCCAGAGTAGACCAGGGGCTTCTGATGGTAGGCTTCCTCTACAAGAACCAAAAAGGTCAACAGCGAATCACGGAATTGCCGGGTGCTCATGCCTTTGGGCTTGGTCTCCACGTCGATCATGGGGATGAGGTCCTGGTCTTTTGGGAGGCATTGACTCATAAAATTACGCAACTGTAGGCGCTGGGGAACGTTGGCATGGTAGAAATGGTAACTTCCCACTTTCAGACCATATTTTTTAGCCAAGTCTATGTTGTGCTTGTATGTGGCGTCCTGGGTTTCCTTGCCCTCGGTGGCCTTGAAATACACGTATGCCATGTGGTTGTTGGCACCAAGGGTTTCCCACCACACATCACCCTGATAGTGACTCATGTCCAGGCCATGAATGTGATTGCACGTGTCTTCGCATTGCACACCGTAATAGTTCTGTGCGCGTAGGCACACAGAAGTGAATATAATGAGTAAAGTGACTATTATTCTATTCATTTCCATATCGGCTACAAAGATAGTCAAAACCAAACGGATTGCAAAATAATTAGCATATTTTAATGTGAATTATTTATATAGTGCTTCACTTGCCATAATGATGCAGAAGAAAAAAACATAGAGGTTGATACCCTCCTTCCGAGATTCTTGAAATTATGTGAAATAAATCATGGCAAAGAAATTATTCTTGTTTTTTTATTCAATATGTAAAAAAATGTATATCTTTGCAAAATAAAAAATACAAGTCGTTATGACTATTTTTTTGCTGTAAGGTACAATCTTATTAACCAAATATACTCACAACACTCCCTTATATGGATAAGAAATCAGTTATACTACTGACACTATTCATTCTGATGGCTTTGGGATGCCACGCACAGTATAATCGGGGCAACTCCATCGAGAGAAAAGCACTGGTTGTATACAAGTGTGGGACTGATGGCTATTATTATCCACAAAATAATGTCGCTCTCAGTGAGGTTAATAGTGTAGAGACATCTTATGCGTACGACAAAAAAAAACATGTCCTGTATGTGATGACTCCCAATAGCAACTGTGCAGTCACTCTTACAAAAGAATATGCCAAGAAATTCAATAAGAAGAATGTTCCTATTCTCAAAACCGACCAGTTGCAAACTGCTATTGCTCAGCACAATGCATCGCTGGAGCAGAAATATAGTCTCATCAATCAGCAACGCACAAAACACCTTGAGGACTCTGTCGCCCAGGCCAAAGCCAAGGCCATCACCGATTCGCTGGCGAAGGTAAGCCATGATTTGCTTGAACGAGCCAGGGAAATCGAGACCCGGGAGCAGTATCGTAACTCCCATGACTGGCATAAGGTTCCCATTGATTCAAGGCAAATGATTTGTGAGATTTGCAAAGACACGCTCACCCTTCAGGATTCCATCTATTGCATGGGTGTGAAGAACGACTCCATCTTGTATTACACAAAGAAAACCGGTGATTTGGGGAAATCCTATTATGTCAGCCATATTTCCGGCTTTCCCAGGGAATTATTGGCCTACCCGGCCTACAATTATCACTATGAAGTGTTCAAGGATAGCCTCACCCAGTATGATGTGTCGAGGCAGTGGGCGGAGAGGCTCAACACTTATAGCTTGCTTGATTATATAGAAAAACTACGAAAAGAGGCTCCTTATGGATTTTTGGGCGAATGGGGCTGGGATGTCAAGCATAAGATGGTGACTTTCCATTTCGACTATACCAATACCAGTGAGAATACCATCAAAAACGTTACTGTGCATTTCCAACTGACCGATGATGCCGGTGATGTGAAATGCTCTGGCTATTTCCAGGGAACGGGGCCGATGGAACTTTTTGATACCTGTTCCTGGGAATGGAACGACTCACCATACACTGTCTCAGGCAATGTCTCTACAATGAAACTGACAAAGATAGTCATTACATTTGACAATGGTGACAAAACCGTGTTGACCAAGAATCAGATTGTGGAGAATGGATAGGCAAACCTGTCATCGGCTGACAGTTCATTAAGTGCTACAATTCCGCTGAGTTGAAACGAGGGCTGGTTGGCACCCCGTAACAGGCTCAGGTCCAGAATTCTTTTTCGCCGGTTTCCCGCATTTCACCGCCACAGTGTGGACAGGTCTTCATGTCCCAGATACGGATGTCGTCGCTGCCGCAATAAGGACAGAGGCGGCCCACCTCACTGCGGAAAGAAGGGGCTACATCCGCTATGATGCCACCCACAACTATGTTTTGAACCTGTTTGCATGACATGCAACTGATGGCCGTGATTTGTTGCCTGAACAAACCACGGCCTTCATATAAGTCGGCCTCATAGCCACAGGCCGAACAGCGGTATCGTTTCTTCCACGACATTTTCTCTCAGCCTTGCAAATCTACCTCTTCAAGCCGTTGGAGAGGGGCTTTCTTAAGTTTCTTCCAAGTCTCGCGACGCTTGACTTTCGGGTCGAACTCATTGTAGGTGATGCGCTGGTGCTTGCTTGTCAGGTAATTGTAACTATCTAAAGTCGTCTCACCTGTGTTGCGCATCATAGACGACTCATCCTTGCCTATCAGGAAAAAGTCACCCGACTGGTAGCGGAAAAGATAGGTGCTGCCACCTTGCCCCCAACCTCCTGCACTGGCAAAAGTTGACACGTCAATCTTTAAAACTCCGCGGTCGGTGATCGACAAAGATAAATCTACAAAAATATACTCGTCTTCCTGAGCGGGAATCACCTTGTCGTAGATTTTCCAGCAGGTGTATCCACCATTGCGGTTGCCCCAATAGATGCCAAGCAGAGGCTGGTTGAAATTGTAGACATAACCATCGTCACGGTGCTTAAGGTGCTCCTCGAAATTGGGGGTGGCAATGATGGCTAAGTCAGAGATTCCGTCTTTGTTGAGGTCGCCTTCGGCTTCAATGACTTCCCACCCTTCGGGAACGATATCTTTGGCGGAATTGCCACTCTGCTTGAGACTCTGGCCCATTACAACCATAGAGAGGCACAGCAGAACAGGTAACATGTATAAACGCAATTGATTCATCTCTTATCTCGTTTTTTCAAAATGGAAACCATCGCCACCACTTCTCGAACCACCCGAACTGGGACTGCCTGTTCTCTCAAAGTGGAAATCTGTACCTTTGTCTGGGGGTACGTCAGATTTTGACCCCTTTGCAGGAGTTTTGGGCTTTGCAGGAGATGTGGGCTTTGCCGGAGTTGTGGGCTTTGCCGGTGGGGTAGGAGTAGGCTTCATGCCTGGTTTAGTAGGCTCTGGGGCAATAGGTTCGCTGCCAGTATCTACGTCTTTCCCGGCGCTTTCGTCACTTCCTTTTTCATCTGCATCACCCTCATCACCCTCATCACTTTCACCTTCTGTGGCTTCAGAATCATCTTTGCTGTCGCCAGGCTCGTCGAAGTCCAGGTCATTGTCTTCTTCGTCAATGCTCTCCTTTTCTGTTTGTTCCGTCTTTTCATCTGACTTGTTGAAAAACAGGAAATAAGCACCAACTCCAAGCCCTGCCAACAGTAATAAGGCCAATAGGGCGATGATGATTTTCTTTGAGCCAGAACCACCACTGGATGCGGGCGCGTTTTGTGGGGTGTATGAAGGTTGTCCATACTGTGGATTCTGCTGCTCGAATGGAACATTCTGCTGGCTAAAAGGAGCATTCTGCTGCTCGAATGGTGCATTCTGCTGTTCGAAAGACGCATTCTGCTGGCTAAAAGGAGCATTCTGCTGCTCGAATGGTGCATTCTGCTGTTCGAAAGACGCATTCTGCTGGCTAAAAGGAGCATTCTGCTGCTTGAATGGAGCGCTTTGCTGACCAAATGGCGCGTTCTGCTGGCTATATGGCGGATTGGATGAGTCGGACTCAATTTGAGTGTATTCTTCCGCATCGTCAGTTGGAGTCATAGAATAACCGCCACGTTGGGGCGTTGGCGTAAACGATGGGGGTTGCTGCTCTTGTGACCATTGTGGAACAGGTGGCACCGGTGGAATGATTTTTGGCTCACTCTGTTGTGGTTGAGCAGGAGGTGTGTTCCATCCTTGAGGAGACCTCTGCTGCTGTGGTGGTGGCATCTGCTGCTGTGGTGGTGGCATCTGCTGCTGTGGCGGCATCTGTTGCTGGGGTGGCGGCATCTGCTGCTGTGGAATTGCTGGCACTTTGTCCAGCAATTCCCCACAGACGTTGCAATATTTCTGGTCGCTTGGATTGACCCCACCACACGACGGACATATTTTAACTAATTGCATAGTTCTAATAATTTAAATAGTGGTTAGAAGTAAGAGTGGCTCTCTTTTACTTACAACATTTCCAGGGCTTCAATTGCTTGAAGAAATCATTCCCCTTGTCATCGACGAGGATAAATGCAGGGAAGTCTTCCACTACAATCTTCCAAATGGCTTCCATACCCAATTCTGGATATTCTACACATTCGATAGACTTGATGCTCGACTGTGACAGGACAGCTGCCACTCCACCGATGGTGCCAAGGTAGAAACCGCCATGCTTCTTGCAGGCATCGGTCACTTCCTGTGTACGGTTACCCTTTGCTATCATCACAAGCGATGCACCGTGGTCTTGGAACTCATCCACGTAGGGGTCCATACGATTGGCTGTGGTGGGACCCATCGAGCCACAGGGATAACCCTCTGGAGTCTTGGCTGGACCAGCGTAGAGAATAGGATGGTCTTTGAAGTAGGCGGGCATTTCCTCGCCAGCATCCAGACGGGCCTTCAGTTTGGCATGGGCGATGTCGCGGGCCACAATGATGGTTCCCTTCAGGCTCACACGCGTGCTCACTGGATATTTGGTCAGTTCGGCGCGTACAGCGTCAATGCCTTTGTCGAGGTCTATCTCGATACCATTGCCGCCCTCACCTGGCAGACGGAGTTCCTCGGGTATCAGTTCGGTGGGGCAGTCATCCATCTTCTCAAGCCACACACCGTCGGCATTGATTTTCGCTTTGATATTGCGGTCGGCAGAGCAGGATACACCCATACCAATTGGGCAGGAGGCGCCGTGACGTGGCAGACGCACCACACGGATGTCATGGGCAAGTGCCTTGCCGCCAAACTGTGCACCAAGACCAATCTTGTGGGCCTCAGCAAGCAGTTTGTTCTCAAGGTCGATGTCGCGGAAAGCACGGCCGGTCTCGTCGCCAGTGGTGGGCAGATTGTCGTAATACTTGATGCTGGCCAATTTGACGGTGAGCAGGTTCTTCTCGGCTGAGGTGCCACCGATGACAAAGGCAATGTGGTAAGGAGGACAGGCGGCTGTGCCCAGTGACTTCATTTTCTCCACAAGGAACGGTAGCAGTGTTCCCTCGTTCTGAATCGTGGCCTTGGTCATGGGGTAGAAGTAGGTCTTGTTGGCCGAACCGCCACCTTTGGCCACCATTACGAAATGATACTCCGCACCCTCTGTGGCCTCGATGTCTATCTGAGCAGGAAGATTGCAGCGGGTGTTGATCTCGTCGTACATATTCAGCGGGGCATTCTGTGAATAGCGCAGGTTGTCCTCTGTAAAGGTGTTGTAGACACCTAGACTCAATGCTTCTTCATCACAGAATCCTGTCCATACCTGCTGTCCCTTCTCGCCGTGGATAATGGCGGTGCCGGTGTCTTGGCAGAAAGGCAGGATGCCCTTGCATGAGGTTTCTGCATTGCGGAGGAACTGCAATGCCACGTATTTATCATTCTCACTGGCCTCGGGGTCGCTAAGAATGGCGGCCACTTGTAGGTTGTGCTCACGACGAAGCATAAATTCCACATCGTGGAAGGCTTGCTGAGCAAGCAGGGTCAGTGCCTCGCGGCTTACTTTCAAAATGGGTTTTCCTTCAAATTCGCCCATACTTACGCCCTCTTTCGTCAGAAGGCGATACTCTGTAGCGTCCTTGCCCAGTTGGAACATAGGAGCATACTTAAATTCAGGTGTTTTTGCCATAATATTAATGTTTTATATAGTGTAAGTTATTTTATTTTGGAGTTTTCTAGAGAATCTAGGAATACTAGGAATCCTAGAAACACCAGGCAATCAGTATCCAAAAATCTCCTCTGTGCTCAGTCTGTGTATCGGTCCAATCTTTTCCAGCTCCTTCATGTCCAGTTCTTTCTCATCGCCGAGGATGATGTACTTGTAGGTCTTGCCGGCCATGTTCTTCTTCTCGAAATTCACCACATCCTGAAGTGTCAGAGAAGGCAATGCCTTATAGATGCGCTCGTTGATGTCGAAATCAAAGCCGCGTTTCTTTGCCCAATAATAGGAATTGAGCACACTGAATTTTGTGGTGCGTGCTGTTTGCAAACTCTTGATGGCACTTTGCTTGGCTATTTCAAAGGCACCCTCACTTTGTGGTATGGTGTCAAGAATGTTGTTGAACACATGGATACAATCCATCATCTTGTCGTTCTGTGACACGATGTATGTCAGATACGATTCAGGGTGAGTCGTGCGGAATGGGGCACTGTAACTTGCTGCAGCACTGTAGGCCAGACCACGGCTTTCGCGAAGTTCCTGGAATACGATGGTGTTCATCCCTCCGCCAAAATACTCGTTAAGCATCGTGCGTACGGGGGCCTCTTCGAGGCTCCAGGGCTTGCCCTCGCAGTGATATTGTATCATGTAGATGTTTTTGGCTTCGTAGGGAGCAATGTATACCTCGTTGATGGGGGTGAGTTGCTCGGTGTACTCTTTTCCAACAGGAGCAGGGAGCAGACGCTTGTTGGTCTTGTGGTACTTGGTAAGCACTTTGTTGAGTTCTTGCTCGCTCATCGGCCCATAATACATCACAGTGTGCTCGTAGTTCTTCAGATTGGCAATCAAATCCAGAAAATGCTGTGGGTTGGCTTCACGTAGTTGGGCCTCACTCAGCATATTCAGGTTGGGATTGTATTTGCCATACTGCACGTAGTTGCGCAAAGCGCTGAAATTGGCACTTTGATTTTTCTTGTTGTCCTCACGGTTCTTCACGACCAGGTCCACCAACTGGCTATAGGATTCTGGGTCGGCTTTGGCGTTCTGCAAGAAATCCTCAAGCAGAGCCAGGGCAGGAGCCATGTTCTCGTTCAGACCAGTGAGGCTGACTGTGGTGTAGAAACCATTTACGTCGATAGAATAGTTGCAGGCGAGTTTGTAGAACTCTTGTTTGATTTCGCTCACTGATTTCTTGCTGGTGCCAATATAGTCCATGTAACTTGGACCGTAGTCTAAGTTCACGTCGCTTTCCTCGCCGAAGTCGTACATGAAAGTGAGGGTGAAAAGACCATCTTCCTCATTATGCTTGTAGAGTAGCGGAAGTCCTTTCTTGGTCTTGCCTACTGTGAGGTCTTTCTCGAAATCGAGGAAACGAGGTTCGATGGGCTTCACATAAGAGTTCTTGATTTCGTTTAGGAAACGGCTGCTGAAGTCACGGTTGGTGGGAATCGGGGTGATCTCTGGCTTGTCGATTTTCACCTGTGTGCTGTCGGTGCCTGTACGCTTATATACACACACATAGTTGTCGCGGAAGTGACGGTTGGCGAAGTTCACCACATCTTCCTTGGTAATATGTGAGATGCGGTCGAGGTAAGTGGCCACGTCTTTCCAGTCCTCGCCATTGATGAAGGCGTCAACCATCATGCTGGCACGGTTGCGGTTGTTTTGTATCGAACGGAAGTAATTGAGTTTGGCATTGTTGACAACTGCTGGTATCAGGTCGTCGTCGAACTCGCCGCGGCGCAGTTTGCCAATTTCTTCCACCAGCAGTGCACGCACCTCTTCAAGTGTCTGGTTGTCCTTTGGATAACCATAGACGACAAATGGGGTGTATTCGGCCATTTCGTCGGAGAATGCGCCTGCGCTCGTCAATTTCATTTTCTGCTCAAGGTCTACCTCAAACAGACCACATTTGCCGTTGGCAAGTATAGAACTGATGATTCCCAACGTGTCAGTCTGATGGCTCTGAGGACTGTTGAAACGCCAGCCCAGGAACAAGTATTCTGCTTCTTTGCCTACAACTGTGGTGTCCTGGGGTGAAGTGATGGGGGCCAGGGCACCAAACTGTGGGAACGAGAGATTGTTGCTGCGCTTCCACGACCCAAAATATTTGTCGATAATACGGATTACCTGGTCGGGGTCGAAATCACCAGCCATACAGATGGCCACATTGTTGGGCACATAATAGCGGTTGAAATAGTTCTTGATATTGGTGATTGAAGGATTCTTCAGGTGCTCCTGTGTACCGATGGTGGTCTGCGTGCCATAAGGGTGGGTGGGGAACATCTTGGCATAGAGGGCTTCCCATATTTTCCGCTGGTCCTGGGCCATGCCGATGTTTTTCTCTTCATACACGGCCTCAAGTTCGGTATGGAAACCGCGAATCACCATGTTCTGAAAGCGGTCGGCTTGAACACGAGCCCAGTTCTCAATCTCGTTCGAGGGGATGTTCTCCACATAGCAAGTCACGTCGTTGCTCGTATAGGCATTGGTTCCCTCGCTGCCGATGGCCGACATCAGTTTGTCGTACTCATTGGGAATAAAGTACTTGGCTGCCAACTGCGAGACGCTGTCTATCTCATGATATGCCTTGCGGCGCTCGGCAGGGTCGGTCAGTGTGCGATAAACCTCATAGCGGGCTTCTATCTCGTCCAGATAAGGAGCCTCAGCAGCGGGGTCGGTCACGCCAAACTGTTTGGTACCCTTAAACATCAGGTGCTCCAAGTAGTGGGCCAGACCTGTAGTCTCGGCAGGGTCGTTGCGCGAGCCTGTGCGCACGGCAATGTTGGCCTGCAAACGTGGCTTTTCCTTGTTCACGGACAAATAGACTTTCAAGCCATTGTCCAAAGTATAAATCCGTGTCTGTGTGATGTCGCCAGGCACCGTTTCGTATTTATATTCCTGTGCCCCCACCGTCAGGCTTAAGGCACACAACAAACCGATAAAAAAACTTTTTCTCATATTTAATATTTATTGTGTTAAGAGGAAAGAAGTAGGTGATGAGAGAAATCAAATCTCCTTCTTGTCATTCTCGAATTCCACTTCCTTGTCGAGTTGGCTGAGGAACTTCTCAAGCACTTCTATGTCTACGTCGCCCAAAGTGTATTCTTTCTCGGCATCTTTTCGAATCTCTGAAATCCATTCGCGGCGGGCTGTAATATAGTCGTGGTGGATACGCGCGGCATCCTCCTCGGTGATTGTCTCCAGACCATAATAGTCCAGAATCAATTGGTAAGCCCATGCCCAACGATACTCCGAGTAGTTCTTGTTGATTTCTGTGAAGCGGTCCAGCACCTCAAAAATATCCACGATGGTGCCGTTCTTGATGTCTTCTATCAGGCGATTCTCTTCGCTCTCAGGTAGCAGCAGGCCAGAGAGGTCATTCCATTTGCCCACGCCTACGGCGGTCTTGGGCAATTCCAGTTCATGACGCTTCAATACAGCACCCATGAAGATGCGGATGGCCATGTCGTAGAGTTTGATACCCAGGTTCAGATGATTGGCCTTGATGACGTACTCATGGTAGTTGTATGTGGAAACTTTCTCGCCCGAAGCCTTGCGCAGGCGTTCCAGGATTTTCTTTCCTTCCAGTATCTCTCCGACAGAGAATGGACTCAGCCAGTCGAAGTTCACGATGCTCTTCTGTCCGTTTTTTGGACGCATGTCGCGCTTTGGCCATTTGCGAATGTCACGATACAAACCCACTGTGGTGAGGTTGCGGCCCGGGTTGAGATACATGGTGTCGCTGTAGGCTATCAGATATGAGAAGGGCAGGTTACGTGTGTCGGGGTGATACATCAGTTTGCCAAAGCACACAGAGAAAGTGCCGATATGGGCAGGCATCAGTATGTAGGCTCCACTGGCTGTCTTCACACCGCGCTCCAGCGTTCCATAGTGCATGGGCCCCATCTTGTAGGCATGATTGCTGAAATTGGTGGCCGAACCGGCATTGTAGAACGAGAACATTCCACCAATCAGCAGCGAACTCTTGTGATGGCTGGCGGAGAACGGACCACAGAAAGCGGCGCATGCCTCTCCGTTGCTCATAAAACTGTTGGCGAAGAAAATACTGCTCTCTGCAGCAAAACCGTTTGTCACCTGGCAAGCCTCACCTACAAAGCAGTTCTCCAATTTCACACTGTTGAGAATCGAACTGCCATCGTAGATGATGGAGTTTTCGCAGATGACACCTGAACCGATATAGACACTGGCCTCGGGGATGCTTTTGATAGAGCAGTCGCTCAGGCGGCAGGCACCTATTATCTCGCAGCAGTCGTTGATGTGGGTATTGGTAATCTCCGAGGTGTTGATAATCTTCACGTTATTGCCAATCGTTCCGCGCTCGGGAACACTGGCCTCGGTTTCCTTGCGGATGAGTTCTTTGAGAATGGCCATGAGCTGCTTGTCACGATAGTGGTTCACCATCAGCGCTGCCAGTTGGCTGGTTAGCCCGTCGAAAAGGATGACATTGCCGTCGCCTACCTCGTTGAGAACCGAAATCAAGTTGCCTTCGCCAAAAGTGGCTCCCTCGGTGGTCTCGATGGTGTTGACATTACTGATGTAGCACTCGTCGCCGAGCGTGTAGTTGTTGATGAAGTTGCCGACATTCTCTATCAGGCAGTCGTTGCCCATGCTCACATTGCGCAGAGTGGTGCTCTTGATACCAGAATGCTTAAAGAAACCTTTGCTTACTTCTATTTCTTTCTCAAACTTGCCTATTCGGATGTCTCCATAGAAGGAGGTGTTGCGGATGTAGCTGGCGTCGAATTCTGGATGGACGGTGATACGGTCCCAGTCCTCGGCTTTACAACCTCTGCTCTCCAATAAACTAATCTCTTCGTTTGTAAGTTGTCTATCTTCCATTTCTTATCTATTTATTATTTGTTTGTGTTATTTTGTTCGTTCTCTTTTTCTGTTGAATTGCAAACTGTTCCATTGGCTGGCTTACTCCATGTCGGTAGTGTCGTCGTACAGGAAATCGTTGTAGGGATATTTTTGCACATGCAACTCTCTAACCTTCGCATAAAGTGTCTCACGGAACTGCTCAATGTTGGTCTTTTCCTTTGCCGAAATAAACAGGCAATTGTCGTTCAGACGTGCCATCCAGGTGCGCTGCAATTCCTCAAGCGTGATATTCTCCTTGGTCATCGGGGTGAGGTCGTCGGGCTCTTTGTCTATCCAGTGATAGGCGTCAATCTTGTTGAATACTATCATCATGGGCTTGTCGGAGCAGCCCAGTTCGCCAAGGGTCTTTTCCACCACCTTGATTTGCTCTTCAAAGTCAGGGTGGGAGATGTCCACCACATGAATCAAAAGGTCGGCCTCACGGGTCTCGTCAAGAGTCGATTTGAATGAGTCGACAAGGTCGGTTGGCAATTTGCGGATGAAACCTACTGTGTCGGCCAGCAGAAATGGCAGGTTGTCGACCACCACCTTGCGGACCGTTGTGTCGAGGGTGGCAAAGAGCTTGTTCTCGGCGAAAACCTCGCTCTTGGCAAGCAGGTTCATAATCGTGGATTTGCCCACGTTGGTGTAACCTACAAGGGCAACTCGAATCAGACGGCCGCGGTTCTTGCGCTGTGTCGTCTTTTGCTTGTCTATCTCAACAAGGCGCTGTTTGAGCAGGGTGATGCGGTGGAGGATGATACGGCGGTCCATTTCCAACTGGGTCTCACCAGGTCCACGAAGTCCCACAGAGCCTTTCCCGCCGCCAGAGCCAGAACCGCCACCTTGGCGTTCGAGGTGGGTCCATAGACGCTGAAGACGGGGAAGCATATAGCGGTATTGGGCCAATTCCACCTGTGTCTTGGCATTGGCGGTCTGGGCACGCATGGCGAATATGTCAAGTATCAGCGAAGTGCGGTCGAGTATCTTCACTTTCAACTCGGCCTCGATATTGCGCATCTGCTTGGCTGTCAACTCATCATCGAATATCACCATGCCAATCTCGCGCTCAGCGTCTTCCTCGCGCTTTATGTAGTCTCTGATTTCCTGAAGTTTGCCCTTTCCAACGTAGGTCACCTGGCTTGGTCCTGCCATGCGCTGGGTGAAGCGCTTTACAGTTACGGCACCGGCAGTGTCGGCCAAAAACTCCAGTTCATCCAAATATTCTTTTGTCTTTGCCTCGTCCTGGTCCTTGGTAATCAGTCCTACCAATATCGCGGTCTCGGCTTTGACTTCGGATATTACAAATTCTTTCATCTCTCGTAAGAAAGTGGTTTTTCTGTTGTTTACTCAAAATCATCGGCGAAGATAATAAAAAACTAACAATTCACACGCATTTTTTATTAAAAATGTGTAAACAACCCCAAAAACAGCATTTTCGTGGCGCTTTAACACATGAAAACGTTTACGTAGATTTTTGTGCTGAATTTAAATGATTTTTTGATTTATATCAATTTTTTCCATACTTTTGCGGTCGTAAAACGATTTTCAATAGGAATAACTACATAAAACAAAACTGCTGAAACATTCAAAATTAAAAGCACCCCGACGTGAGTCGGGGCGTTTTTTTTGAGATTGACCTTTTCCTTCAAGGGTGTTTTGCTTTTTTTAACAAACGGAAGTGTAAAAAAATCCATGGCAAAAACATGATTTTGTCACCAAAATAGTATTTTTGCAGCCAAATTATTATTAAAGTTAAACACAAACAAATATCAGTATGAGATTAATTATCGAAAGCGACTATCAGAAAATGTCGAAATGGGCTGCAGAACACGTTATCAAGCGTATCAATGAGTTTAAACCCACAGCCGAAAAGCCTTTTGTGCTTGGTTTGCCTACTGGCTCCTCACCCGAGGGAATGTATGCCGAACTGGTGAAAGCCAACAAGGAGGGACGTGTGTCATTCAAAAACGTGCTCACATTCAATATGGATGAGTATGTCAACCTCGCTGAGGACCACCCCGAGAGTTATCACTCTTTCATGGCACGCAACCTGTTCGACCATATTGATTGCCCGAAAGAGAACATCCATATCCTCAATGGTAATGCCGAAGACCTCGAGGCTGAGTGCAAGCATTATGAGGAAATGATTGCCGAGGCCGGAGGTATCGACCTCTTCATAGGTGGCATCGGCCCAGACGGACATATCGCATTCAATGAGCCAGGCTCCTCGCTCTCGTCGAGAACAAGAGTAAAGACACTGACCACCGACACCATTATCGCCAATTCCCGTTTCTTCGACAACGATGTCAACAAGGTGCCCAAGCATGCACTTACAGTGGGTGTGGCAACTGTTATGGATGCCCGTGAGGTGATGATTCTGGTCAATGGACACCACAAAGCTCGCGCCCTGCAGGCTGCCGTGGAGGGAAGTGTCAATCACATGTGGACCATCAGCGCACTGCAAATGCATCAGCATGGTATCATCGTGTGTGACGAGCCGGCCACCGATGAACTCAAAGTCGGTACATACAAGTATTTCAAGGACATCGAGAAAGATAATATCCTCTAATCCTTATTTAGTTTTTCACAAAAAAGGGGCTGTGCCAAAATACATTGGCATAGCCCCTTTTTCCAATCGTGCTTATTGTGGCCTAAAACCACCCCATGAGCGTACGCAGGTAAGCTGTGAGTTCGCCAGCCATTTTCTCATGTTGCCAATGGCTCGGATGCCAATCGGCTCCATAATGCAGGTTCCCGCTCTGCGGACTCATGTCAAAACGGTAGATTTCCTTGTCGCCGTTTTTGTTGAAGTCACTCACTACGGAGTCGAGGGTCTTGCGTACCAATTCCAGTTCCTTGCCATTGAGCATTGAGCCTGTCAGCATCACGATTTTTGAGTGGGGATTGCATGAACGCACTTGCTGGATGAACGACACGTATGCCTTGCGGAGAAGATTCACATCGTAATTGTTGGTTGATGTGTCGTTCGTGCCAAGGTTCACACAGATTACGTCGGGCTGATAGCGTGAGAAATCCCATTTCTCCGACTTGTTCTGATACATGGTGTATTCATATTCTGTGGGCATGGGGTCGGGACTGCCTTTCTTGGGGCCATTGTAGTTGCGATACACACCGATGCCGCTGCGGGCCACCACATAATGTTGGGCATCGAGCGCGCGCGACGTGAGGGCGGCATAACTGTAATAATGGTTTTCTGTGGCAAATTCGAAATGCTCGCTCTCGGCCATGCTCTCATTGCCGTAGCCACAAGTGATGGAGTTGCCAATGTATTCAATTTTTCGGGTGGGCAGAGGTGGTGAGGGCACCAAGTGGCATCCTTTGTCAAGAACGAAACCCCGAAACTGGGGCCGGTATTCGTAGCCTTCCACAATATACATCACTTGCACACGATGAATACCATAAGGGAGGGCGGTCGCCAGATTCACAACTGAGTCGGAGGGCGAACTGAGGCTCACTTTGAATGGGGTGGCCTGGTCGATGCTGGCCATGAAATAACCACTGCCAGGCTTGCAAACCATCTTCAGCGAAGTGCCCTCAAACGAGGCTAAAATCTGTGCGCCAGGCCATGTCCAGGCTGGTGAGTCGGGATTGGCAAAACTGATACGGCCCATATACTGGATGTTGGGGTCGGAGGCTTTCACCCACTCGCCTTCGATAGGCAATGTGTTGCCGGCATGCACAGAAAGTATTGCCATCAATGCCAGCAAAATAGTCTTGGTCTTTTTTCTCATGCTTGGTTTGCTTGATTGGTTTTTTTGATTATAAGTTAGAGGCTAATATATATATCCATATTCCTAGAAATACGGTAATAGACAAAAAGTATACAAGGAATAGTTTAAAGGACTTCACGTCGTTGAATGGTTCATTCATGGTTTTCCAAATCCTCACCCCCTCATGTTTCTGTATACATATCAAAGAAGTGATAAGGAATAGAAACACCATCATAGTAAAGCCTATTAATAAACAAGCTTCACTGCTTAGTATGCTGTCTTGTATAGGAAGCAGGCAAAGACAAGATAAAATACAGGCAATCACTCCTAATTTTTTTCTTGAATACATCGCCCATAATCCTAAGAGGAAAGTAATGCTTGCAAGTCCGATTCGGAAGAAAATCATCGAATAAAAGAATCCATCCCATCTTGATAATTTATAATACCAGTTATTTCCATCTATAATACAATATAGACTATATCCAATTAATGTAAGCAGCACTACAGTGGCAATTGTTAGCACCGGTCCAAATCCTTTGCCAAAATCAAATAATTTGTTTTTTTCCTGCTGACCATACTTCCGTTTTGCTTTATATGCTTTGTTTGCGAAAATTCCTAGAGCAAATGATAAAACCAAATAAAAGAAGCCACAGGTGATTAGCATATACAGATAAAAATCATCTGACAATCTCAGTTCTCTACTTGGAACAAATACAGGAATCTCCAACAAGGCAAATGAGAATAATAGGAGGGTCCAAAAACCATAATCTCGGTTGTATAAAGTTAGGATACAGGAAATGTTGCATAAGATATATATAGCTGCATAACAATACGGCAACTCAATTGTATATTGGAGATCTTTATTGACTAGTGCAAAAACGGCTCCTACTATACATACGATGATGAACAGTGTCAGCATGGTTTTGGGAAACCAATGCCATTTCTCTGGCAGGAAATGTTCTTTGACTGTCGGCTTGTATTCCTGATTTTTTTCTATGATAGAGGTTCTTTCGTCTTTCCTCTCACCAATGCTTACGAGAGGATGTTTCTGCTTGGTATCGATGAACCCCATAGTTTTATTTCCGACAACATCTTTTTCACATACAGTTCCCTCGTCGTCGCCAACAGCTAATCCTGTGTTTTTTCTGGCATCATCTTTTTCACATACAGTTCCCTCATCGTCGCCAACAGCTAATCCTGTGTTTTTTCTGGCATCATCTTTTTCAAATAAAGTTCCCTCGTCGCCGCCAACAGCCAAAGCTGAATCTGGCGCTTTGTCTTTTTGATTACCAGTGAGCCAGTCCCGAATCTCTTGTACCGATTGGGGACGGAGAGTCCGCTGCGGTTTCATCATCCAGGCGATGAGTTGGCGCATTTTCTCGCTCACAGTGTCAGGGAAAGAAAAGGCTTTGTCCTGCAATTCTATCAAGTCGGTGTTAGATGGGGGGCGCTGCAGTGTGAGTAAATTGTACAGTGTTCCGCCTAAAGCATAAAAATCCGTCCAGGGACCGATTCGTTTTCCTGTTTGTTCTGTCTGTTCAGTTGGGGCATAACCAAGCGTGTAACACATCGTCGAGAGGGTCAACTGTGCATTCTCGTCGGATGTGATTTGTTTGCTGGCGCCAAAGTCTATCAGTTTGATATTTCCCTGACGATCTGTCATGATGTTGCTGGGCTTGATGTCTAAGTGAAGAATCTGTGGACTGGCAGAGTGGATAGCATCCAGGGCATCGAGCATCTGGTCCAGAATTTCCATCACACGTACTTCAGGTAGAGGAGCGGGGGAGCGCTTCAACAAATCTGCCAACGACCCACCATCTACAAAGTCCATCACATAATATGCCGTCCCGTTGAATTCGAAAAAGTCACTTACGTGCGTAATATGAGCGTTTTTGATTTGGTGTAGCCGGAGGGCCTCTTTGGAGAATTTGTTCTTCTGACTGTCGAAAGTTTTTCTGTTTTCTTTGAGACTGACGGTCACCATGTCTTTTTCTCGCGTGTTGATGCCACGCATGAAAAATTCTTTCATTGCGAATATCTCATCAAAGGCCAAATTCCGCACTTTGTATGTATGTCCAAAACTGCCTGATCCTAACTGCGCTTCTATTCTGTAGGTACCATTATGCAGCACTGTACCTATGGGAAGCATCATCTCGTTGTTCATGATGTTTGATTATGCTTTTTTTCATGGATAAGTATTCTCTGCAAAAATAACTTTTTTTCTCAAAACCACCATACATTTTATCTGAAAAATGTGTTTCTGAGTCAACAACTTGTAGTCTCAACATGAAAAAGGGGACGTGAACCAATGTCACGCCCCTTACTTTCAGATTTGCTTTAATCTTATATAAGCCGGAATATACGCTTCTAATTTCTGAACACCAGTCCTTGCCCGAAGGAGTCGATGATGATAGGTTTGTCGCGGCTCACCTCGTCGGCCAGAATCTTGCGCGAGAGGTCGTTCAGTACCAGGTGCTGAATAGCCCTCTTCACCGGGCGCGCGCCAAATTCAGGGTCATATCCCACGTCGGCCAGATAGCCGATGGCATGAGGCGTCACTTCCAGTTGGAAGCCCTGAGGCTCAAGCATTTTCTTCACGCTCTCTATCTGCAATTTCACCACGTCGGCAATTTCATCGCGTGTAAGAGGCAAGAACATGATGGTCTCGTCGATACGGTTGAGAAACTCGGGACGGATGGTCTTCTTGAGCATTTCCATCACCGATTTCTTGGTCTCCTCAATCAGTCGGTCACGGTTTTGGTCATTGAGTTGGGCAAACTGCGACTGAATGTACTGGCTGCCCAGATTCGACGTCATGATGATGATTGTATTCTTGAAATTCACCGTGCGCCCCTTGTTGTCGGTCAGACGTCCGTCGTCGAGAACTTGCAGCAGGATGTTGAACACGTCGGGATGAGCTTTCTCTATCTCATCGAAGAGCACCACTGAATAGGGTTTGCGGCGAACGGCTTCAGTCAGTTGACCACCCTCGTCATAGCCCACATATCCCGGAGGGGCACCTATCAGACGCGAGACACTGTATTTCTCCATGTATTCACTCATGTCGATACGTGTCATCATACTCTCATCGTTGAACAGATATTCGGCCAGTGCTTTGGCCAACTCTGTCTTGCCCACACCGGTGGTGCCCATGAAGATAAACGAGGCGATAGGTCGTTTGGGGTCTTGAAGTCCGGCACGGGAGCGGCGCACGGCATCGCTCACAGCACTGATGGCCTCTTCCTGACCGATGACGCGCTTGTGCAACTCTTCTTCCAGATGGAGCAGTTTCTCGCGCTCACTCTGCATCATTCGGGTCACGGGAATACCCGTCCAGCGGCTCACCACCTCGGCGATGTCGTCGGCGGTGACCTCCTCCCGCACCATCGACGAGTTGCCCTGAGCCTCATGCAACTGGTTCTTCACCTGCTCTATCTCGTGCTCGAGTTCCTGCAACTTGCCGTAGCGGATTTCAGCCACACGACCGTAGTTGCCTTCGCGCTCGGCACGGTCGGCCTCGTATTTCAACTGCTCCATCTGCTGCTTGGCTTGCTGGATGCGGTTGACAAGGGTTTTCTCGCTTTCCCATTTGGCCTTGAAGGCATTCTCTTGCTCGCGCAATTCGGCAATCTCCTTGTCGAGTTGGGCGATTTTGGGCTGGTCGTCCTCGCGCTTGATGGCCTCACGCTCAATTTCAAGTTGTTTCAGCCGGCGGGTCAACTCATCCAGCTCCTCTGGCACCGAGTCGCGTTCCATGCGCAGTTTGGCGGCGGCCTCATCCATCAGGTCAATCGCCTTGTCGGGAAGGAAACGGTCGCTGATATACCGCTCCGACAGTTGTACTGCGGCGATACAGGCATCGTCTTGAATACGCACCTTGTGGTGGTTCTCATAGCGCTCTTTCAGACCACGGAGGATGCTAATGGCGCTCATTTCGTCGGGTTCGTCCACCATCACTGTCTGGAAACGGCGCTCCAGTGCTTTGTCTTTCTCAAAATATTTCTGGTATTCGTTGAGGGTGGTGGCACCGATGGCACGCAGTTCGCCACGCGCCAGGGCAGGCTTCAGAATGTTGGCGGCATCCATGGCTCCCTCACTTGCTCCGGCTCCCACCAGAGTGTGAATCTCATCGATGAAGAGGATGATTCGCCCCTCGCTTTTCACCACTTCGTTGATAACGCTCTTCAGACGCTCCTCAAACTCTCCTTTATATTTGGCACCGGCTATCAGTTGCCCCATGTCGAGCGAATAGACTTGTTTGTCTTTCAGGTTCTCGGGAACGTCGCCCCGGACAATACGGCCGGCCAGACCTTCTACGATGGCGGTCTTGCCTGTACCCGGTTCGCCTATCAGGATAGGGTTGTTCTTGGTGCGGCGGGAGAGAATCTGCAGCAGACGGCGAATCTCATCGTCGCGGCCAATCACAGGGTCGAGTTTTCCGGCACGGGCGGCTTCCACCAGGTTCTTGGCGTATTTCGACAGACTCTGGTAGTTGTCGTCGCCCGACTGACTGCGCACGTTGTCGCCCTGGCGCAGTTCCTGAATGGCAGCGCGCAGGGACTTCTCGCTCACACCGGCATCTTTCAGAATACGGCTTGCCGTACTGGGCACATCAAGCATGGCCAGGAGAATGGGCTCTATGGAGACAAACTCGTCACCCATCTTCTGCGAGATGTCCATTGCTTTCTGGAGCACGGCGTTGCCGGAATTGCTGATATAGGGTTCGCCGCCCTGCACACGGGGAAGGTGCGACAACTCACCGTCCACCACTTTCTCTATCTGCATGGGGTTGGCTCCTACCTTCTGGAAAAGATAGTTGCACACATCCTTGCCTTTCACAAGGATGCCTTTGAGCAAATGCTCTGGCTCTATGGCTTGTTGGCCATTGCGTTGCGCATTCTGCACGGCTTCCTGCACGGCCTCCTGCGCCTTGATTGTAAATTTGTCGAATGTCATGATGATACTCCTTTCTTTTTTTGTTTTTTTCTACATGTCATCTGCAAATCCTGTTCCCTTGGGTTGATGTCTGACAAAATGTCACATTTTTTCGATTGAAAGGACGAAGAGGGACAAAATGACAAAGGAACAAAGGGGCATATCCACTATGACCTTTTGTTCCTTTGTCGGATTCTGATACCTCATAAGGCACCTTTCAAAAAAAGAAATACCGTCTATGTGTCGTTTGTCGTTTCTTTCCCACATAGTTGCAGATAGGGACAACGCTTGCAGATGGATTTGTCCTGGGTTGGCTCAAATGGTTTCGTCGGCTCATATATCTCTGTGACAACCCGACGCAGATGTTGCTCATATTCCTCTGCCCATTCCTGAATGTCGGTCATCTCTTTCTTGTTGATTTTCAGTACTGGAGTGTAGTCCTTGCCTCCGGCATGTTGAATGAAAAGCAGGGCAGGACTGACGGGCAGATGGTTGGGATTCACTTCGTCTGACTTTCTGACAATCATCGAATACAGCATAGCCTGAAGGAAGTAATCGCTATGGTCGGATATCTTATCGGGCGAGAAAACATTTTCCACTGAAGCCATGCTGCCGGCTTTTTTGCTGCCGGTCTTGTAGTCCACCACACGTATGCGACGGGTGACGCTGTCGATTTCCACCTCATCCAGTCGGTCTATCCTGCCGCCAATCTTCACCTCCTGGCTTCCCAGGCTTGTGTCGATGGTGAGCGTGGTGTACACGTCGCCCTCATGACCGCGGATAATGAAAGGGGTGAGTGCTTTGTCAACCTCAAGCAGTTGGCGAAGGTAGTGGACTATCACCTCGCGGTTGATGAGTTGCAGGCCATTGTATTCGGGATGGCCTTGAGGGCGGTCGGTCTTGAAAAATTGACGCGCGAATGCCTGGTCGACGATGCGTTCCAAAAAATCCGGCGACTGCAGCACTTGTTCCAGGTGCCGGCGTTCGACCCTGAATCCAGCATGACGGAAATCTTCCTTGTAATTGATGTCACGGCAAGTGCCAGTCATGTTGTCGTAGACCAGTTGGCAGGCATCATGGAAAATGTTTCCGAAGATGCGGTTGTCTATCTCGTCGCCCTCAGGGTCGGGTTCCTTGATTTTGGCCACATTGTTGTAGAAAAACAGAATGGGGCAGCGGATATAGCGGTTGATGGCGGTAGGCGACAAAGAGTCGAACCCATGAAGACTTTGCATGACAGCATCAGTCTTTTCGATTGCTACATGCTGGTGAATGCTGGGCGACTGACCGGCAATTAGGTTCTTCCGCGCGATGTTATGTCCGCTTTCCACCATCATCTGGAGCATGAAACGGCTCATCTCGCCTGTCTGCTTGTCGTCGGCAGTATTGCGGTACATGATGGTAATGTCGTTGGCACGTTGCAACAGGCGGTTGAAATAGTAGGCGTAAATAGCCACTTTGCGGTCGGATGTAGGTAGTCCGAAAGCCTCGCGTAGGGAATAGGGGATAAATGAGGGGTCGTCGGCTCCACGGGGCATATTGCCATCGTTGCATGAAAGCAGCAGCAGGTGGTCGAAGTCCAGATTGCGGGTTTCTAGCACGCCCATGATTTGCAGTCCCCGTGCCGGCTCGCCATGGAAAGGTACTTTAGTGTTGTCGATGAGTTGAAGCATCAGCCGTTGGAAGGTGATGAAATCCACGCGCAGGTCACCGCTTTCTATCAGCCCGTTGAGACGGTTGACAAGGGTATACATTCTGAAAACCGACTCCTCGAATAGTGGGTCGAAGGGCGTGGGGGCATTTGTTCTGTTGCTGTTCTCATCTCCTTGGTTCCTGGCATTTACGGCAACACGTTTCAGCAGTGCCAGCAACCAGCGGCTCACCACTTGATTGGGGTCGAGTGGGGTGGTGCCTTCAGTCGGAGTGAGGTCGCTTAGGTCTCTGAAAAGCAGTGCCAGTCCTTCGTCTTTGGTTAGTTCGTCACGGGCAGGAAAATGACGATGGTTTTTTTCCAGTGTGGAAAGTAAAGTGGATGCCGATTCGGAAATCAGATGGGCGTAGGGATGGTGGAGCAGGGCAGCGACGAATTTCAGACGGTATTTGTCATGACCTGCCATGCCGTATTGTGTAAGTTCCAGAAGCCGTCGCACCAGAGTCGTGATAGTGGCCTGAGCCAGGGGAAAACCTGTTGTGATATTCAACTGCCCGATTTGGGATGGAATACTGTGAAGCAGGGTGGGAAGCACACACTCGTCGCACATCACTATGGCTGTCTTGTTGCCGGCCTTCACTCGATCTTCCTGTTGGAGCCATGTATGGGCAAAACGGGCCTGCATGTTGTTGGTGGGTGAACCCACAAACGTGATGCTTTTCTCGTCTTGGTAATGGTCGTAGATTTCCGCCGACTTGGAATCGAGTTCGTTGGGAAATCGTATGAGCATCTCGTTGATGAAAGAGCCGGCTTCGTTGGTTTTTGCCGATTGGGGGTCTTGATAGTAAAAGTCAAAGTCCCAGTAAAAATAGGCTTCAGCCTCTTGGCGGATTTTCTTGAATAGTTCAACTTCCACTTTCTGAAGGGCATTGAATCCGACGAAGATGTATTTGTCGCTTTCCAGACTGAGTCGCTCCTTCTCAATGACCTCGCGGTAGAGGGCGCCCTCGTAAGCCAGCCCTTCCTCGAGGAGTGTGCGGTTGAAATCGTCGTAAATGTCACCGAAACGACTCCAGAATTTTAGAAATTTATCTCGTAGAAGGCTGTTTTGCTCTTCACTGAAATCTTTGAAAAAATGAGTGAGCACCTCTTTCTGTCGTTTGGTGAGATAGTCGGTGGTGTCGAATGAATGTAGGTCGCTCAGGTTGGAGAAAATACCATGGGCATTTGCCAGACTCTTGTCGATGTCGTCGAAATCCGACAATAGCACGACTCCCCATCCGTAGAAACGGTCGAGGCTTTCGGTGGAACCTGTGCGGTTCACAAAACTACGGAAAAGGTCGCAAACCAGTTTGATGTCGTCGGCCACCTGTCGGGTAGACTGTCTCCTGAACAGGTCGCTGATAGTGCAATAGCGGGGACTCCAGACTGGATGTCCTGCGAGCGACAACAGTCGTTCGTTCAGAAAGAGCGAGGCACGCTTGTTGGGAAACACCACGGTCGTATGCGACAGGTCGCTGCCATGTTTGCGTAGTATGTCTTCTGCCACATGGTGGAGGAAGCTCTTGGTAATATCTGTGTCTTGCATTGTTGTCATACTTCCTTGATGTAGTTGCGGAATACATACCATAGATAGCCGGAGACTGGAAGAGGACTCATCTTGCGGAGTTGTTCCATATAGAGACTGATTTGCTTTTCGTGTTCCTCGTTGGGTTTGCCGAATTTGAAATCGATAACTATTATCTCATGTTCGTCGCTGACCACACGGTCGGGACGTCGGGAGACGACTTCGCCGTTCTCCTCAAACAGTATGTCACACTCGTTGTGGACTTGCCAGTGAGGGGAAAACCATGAGCGGGCCTGCTCGTTTTTAAAGGCACGGTGTAGCAGACGATGTAGTTCGGTGGGGGTGATCTCGTCGTAGAGGATGCCCTCGTGGGTCAGTTGGCTGAGTACGCGCTCCATGTCGTTGATGTCATGCAGACGCGAGAAAATGCTGTGTAGCAAAGTGCCCCGTCGGATGTAGAAGTTGTCGGAGCCGTCTTCTTCATCGGCGGTGAATGCCTTGCTCTGGTTGCTTTGGAGAAATTCTGATTTTGATGGCAGTGACTTGAAGGAGAAGGTCTCGTCTTCTTCTTTGAGCAGAAACACATTCTCACTCTTCTCCTCTGTCACAGCGGTCTGGACACTCACATCGGGCAGACTTCCGTATTCCAGCAGCAGGGTGCCGTCTTCCTGCGTGCTGAGTGTGCTGCCAGGAAGATTGGCGGCTACTTTGGGCAGGCAGTCCTCTATCAACTCGCTGCGGTTTTGGGGTGTTTTGTCTTTCTCCTTATTCTGGTTCTTGGAGGGAGAGCCAGATTTTGATTTTTTTGACTTTCCTTGCTCTTTCTCCTTCTCGTCGTCCCGTTTTTGACCAATCACGGTCAGACTTTTCTTTGCGCGAGTGAAAGCCACATAAAGCAGGTTCAGGTTGTCAACGCTGTTTTGTAGATGCTCGTGTTTATAAGCGTCTTCGTAGATGGAACCGAGCATGCTTTTCTTGCTGTAATAGACGGGAAGTATGGGTAACTGCGAGAAAGGAGGAACGTCTGACTTGCACCAGATGATGCTGCCTTGTTCAAGTGTCCAGTTGCAGAATGGAACGAGCACATGGTCATATTCCAGACCTTTGCTCTTGTGGATGGTCACCATGCGTATGCCGTCCACGTTCTCGCCTTGAATGTTTTTCTTGCATATCGTTTCGTCCCAGACTTCTAAAAGGGTTTCCGCATCGCCGATGTTGTCGGAAAGAAACTCATTGAGCTGGTCGTAGAAGGTGCACACATAGGCAGACTGGTCTTGGAGGGTCTCCAGACGAAAGAGTCTGTACAGTTCTTCTATCAGTTCATGAAGGGGACGTGACAAAAGCCGGGTGCGGTTGGCTTCACCTATATAGTCGGCGGGCAACCAGTTGTCGAGTGGGTCGGGGCCATCTTTACATGGCAGTTTTTCCGCCAGATGGTCGTCGGGGATTTTTGCGTCGAGGATAACGTTTTGATAGGTCTTTGCCAGGGTGGCTCTGCTGAGGCGGTCTTTGGGATGAACGAGCACCCGGAGACTGGTCATCAGGATGTTGAGGGCAGTGGAGGCATCCAGACGGAACGCCTCGTCGGACACAATGCGTATCTCTGGGATGTTTTCCTGAAAATAAAGGGCCGTGTCGCGGATGTCCTCTTTCCGACGGGCCAGGATGGCTATCTCGTTCTGGCTCACACCCGTCTCCAGCAGACGGGAGATGGATTCGGCTATGCGGTCCATCATCAATGTCGCGCAATCTGCTTTGGGCAACAATTCCACCCGTATGTAGCCTTGGTCATCCTTTTTCTGGGGAATTTTCTGTTCAACGTCGCTGTAGGCGGTCTTCAACTCTTCGGCCTCAACCCCCACATATTCTTTCAGACGTTCGTATTCAGAGAGGGCCGCTTCTTGGAAAAAGATGTTGTTGAAATCCACCACACGTCGATACGAGCGATAGTTGGTGTCCAGATTACGAATTCGGATTTGATGCGTACTGTTACTGAATTCATGTTTGATGTCATTGAGCAGTCGCCAGTCGCCCGAACGCCAGCGATAGATGCTCTGCTTCACATCGCCCACAATCAGATTCGACTTGCCTTGGTCCATGCAGTCGCGAAGCAGTATTTTGAAATTCTCCCACTGCACGCGTCCTGTGTCCTGAAACTCGTCTATCATGATGTGATGCAGGAACGCACCGGTTTTCTCAAAGATAAAAGGCGTGTCACTCTTGTCTATCAATTGGTGAAGCATTCCTTGTGTGTCACTCAGCAGAAAACGGTTGGCGTCTTGGTTGAGTTCACGCACTTTTTCCTCAATGTTAAGAAGAAGGCGCAACTGATAAATATTGCTTAGGACAATGTCGGCTGTCTTGATGTAGGAATAGCAGCGAAGACGACTTTCCTCTGCTACGGACAGAAGGTCTATCAACTGCTGACGTGCAAGAGCGATGATGGCAGGATTCTTGCTCCATTCATCTGGGGATTCCTGGCATTTCCTGACATAAGTGCTGGCCTCGGAACCGTCGAAAGACTCCTTGCGCAATTTTTCGAAATAACCATAGACACCGCGGCTCTTCTGCTTGAAGTCATCTGCGTCGTAACCCTTTGTGATGGTGAAAAATGACTCGGCTATCGACGACATCTCTTTTCTGCACCGATCCTTTAATCGATAAAGATTTGTTTTGAAATCATCAAAGAATGAAGGGGCAGACATAATCTTCCGCATTCTCTCGCGCTCTTCTTTATAACTGTCTTTGAAGATGTTCTCGCCAAATTCCTTCACATTTTTCAGCACATTCCACGATTTGTCATCATCGATGTTGCTGAGAATATAATTCATCAGCAGGTTGAGCACTTGGTCGCTCTTCTTCAATTGTAGAATCATCATGTCCACGGCCTGTTGCTCCACTTGCTTGTCGTTCAGCTCAATGCGGAGATTGGCCGTGAGGTCAAGTTCGCGGGCAAGATTGCGAAGCACACGCTGGAAGAACTTGTCGATGGTCTCTACACGGAAATAATTGTAGTGGTGGATAATCCTTGTCAGTGCTATGCCGGCACGGGTGCGCACAAGATCCTCATCACAGCCCAGTTCGTCGCATATCTTCTTGAGATAGTCGTCAGAGTCGCTGTAGCCTTTCGACAGACCATAGAGTTGGCTCAGTATCCTCATCTTCATCTCCTCGGTGGCCTTGTTGGTGAAGGTGACAGCCAGAATATGACGATAGGCGGTGGGGTTTTCAATCAATAGTTTGATGTACTCCACTGCCAGTGTGAAGGTTTTGCCACTGCCAGCACTTGCTTTACAGACAGTTAAGGGAAATGATTCCATCGGATGTGTTTTGAATTTGGAATGCCAGTTCAGCGTGAGATGGTTTGTAGAAATAGCTCGGCTCGGGCCAGGTCCTCGGGGGTGTCGATACCCACGGTCTCTTGCTGGGTGAGAGCCACTCGGATACGGTATCCGTTTTGAAGCCATCGGAGTTGCTCCAGACTTTCAGCAAGCTCCAGGCTTGACTGGGGCAGACGTGTGATTCGTGACAGCACTTCGCGGCGATAAGCATATAGTCCCAGATGCTTGACAAAGGGATAATTCGACAGCCATGTCTCTTTTTCCTTGCCTCGGACAAAGGGGATGATGCTGCGGCTGAAGTAAAGTGCAAAACCCTGATTGTCTACCACTATCTTGGGCGAGTTGGGGTTCTCCACGGATTCCATGTTGTCGAACTTTATGCCCAATGTGGCTATCTGTGTGGTGGGGTCGGAGAAACAGTCACATAATGCTTCTATCTGCTCCGGACGCACAAAAGGCTCGTCGCCCTGAATGTTGATTACCGCGTCATAGCCGCCACCGATTTTCTGCATGGCTTCCTCGATGCGGTCGGTGCCACTCTGATGATTGGGTGAGGTCATCACGGCCTGACCTCCAAATTTTTCAACTGCAGAGAAGATGCGCTCGTCGTCGGTGGCCACGTAAGTGGCATTGAGCACCGATGCGACACGCTCGTATACATGCTGTATTACTGGCTTCCCGCCAAGCAGGGCAAGTGGCTTGCCTGGGAAACGAGTGGATGCATAGCGTGCAGGAATAATTCCTATATAATTCATTCTTTCGTCTGTATTTTATTATTTTTTAATATCCTTCTTCTTCAACATCACTACCTTGCCGTATTGGGATAGTTGCTGCATGTCGAGGCTTTTCTTGTTGCCTACAACTATCATGGCGCGATGGCTGGCATTATTCTGTATGTTGTTTCGGTAATAATTCGTCATGTCCTGTATCGTGGCCTGTTGATAGGCGTCTGTCCACTTTTTGCTGTTGTCGGCAGCGAGTCCCTTTCTGTGACGGTCGCCTATCGCTTCACCTATCTCACGGAAATTGGGATAATTGGCAAAAAAACTGTTGATACATTCCTGGCGGCAGCCCTCGAAATTGGCTTCCAGCACAGGCATGTCGTGTAGCAATGAGTCTACCAGCGAAATGGCCGACATGGACTTGTCGCCCTGGGTGCCGAGAACGGTGATGAAACCACCTGGCTTGTCGCCGGCCATGGACAAGGAGGGCAATGTTGTCATGGAATGGGTGGAGTATGCCATCGAGCGGAACTCGCGCACTTCCTGGAAAAGCACGGAAGACATGCTGCCACCAAAATACCTGTTCAGCAGGCCCAGGGGAACACGCTCGCCGATAGTGGGCATAGGTTTCAGTTTGTCGTAAGTGGCAAAGAGAGTCTGGCGCGATTTGGGCATGTCGTAAAAATATACCACAGGCTCGTTGTAAGTCTGCAACTCTCTGTTGATTTCTTTATAGGGCTTGCTGGCGAGATGGCAGGGAAGGTTGGCTTTCACGGCCGACAATACGGCTTCGTGATTCAGCGTGCCGCTATAACTGATAAGACAATCGTGGGTGAGTGCTTCCGAGAAGGCGGCCAGCATTTCGTCCGACCCCATCTTTTTCGCTTCTTTTGCCGACACTTGGGTGAGGTTGGTAGATCCAGGACCGTAAAGTGTCTTTTCTAATGCGGCCGACATGACATCCTGATTGTCTTCGCCAAAAGACTTGTCATCGGCTTTTTTCGTGTCACGTATTTTTTTCAGGTCTTTCTTGCTGCATTTGGTGCTTTTCATCAACTGGCTCAACAGTTGAAGTGACTCTTCGAAATGCTGGTCTGTACCTGTCAACTTGATGGTGAACTCTTTCAACTTTACATCAAAAATGATGTCTGCCCCTAATCGCTGCAGTGCCTTTCCGAATTGCTGGCGTGTCAACGAGTCGGTGCCAATGGTGTTGAGCAGCATGGTACTAAGGTCAAGGCGAGGGTCGTTGATAAGACCAGTGTTGAAATGCAATGTCAGTTCAAACAGATTGTTGTATGGATTGTCTACCGTATACAGATGGCAGTACGGGGTGATGTCCGTTTTAGTGGCATCTTTCTCAAAGTCGATGAGTCGGGGCGACACATCGGGAGTGGGAATCTCTTTCAGACGCTGGGCATAGGTGGACTCGGCGCCTTTATGCCTTGGCGTGACCGGCTTATAGTCGGGTTGTCTCACCTTGTCCTTGTCGTAATTGCCATATTTCTTCTTGAAACGTACGAAAGGTTTTCCCAGATAGCGTTTTGCGGCAGCCGCCACATCGCTGTGTGTCACGTTGCCGATGTTGTCGATCGACTGCAAATATTCCTGCCAACTGTGTCCCGTCGACATGACGCTTACCATTTGTTCGGCACGGCTTTCAAGTGTTTCCAGGCTTTGGAGGGCATCGCGCTGGGCCTTGGCTTTCAGTTCGTTGAGATTGGCCTCGCTGAAATCACCGGTAATGATTTTTTGTGCTTGGGCAAGACATGCTGCCTCGGCTTTGGCTGTCTTGCTAAGTAGATTGGGAATGATGATTAGAGCGCAGATACCTGCGTCGTTCAGACTGATATCCGCCGCCAGTCCAGCCATGACGGTACCCTCATTGGTGAGAGAGTCGAGCAAGCCGGCGTTGCCGTTGGAAAGCAGTTGCATGGCCATTTTCAGCGCGTTGGCATCTGGCTCAAACTGGGTGCAGCCTTTGAAAATAAGACCCTCGGCATTCACCAAAGGAATAGGCAGTGTGATGTCGACAGTGCGCTCTGTGGTAATGTCGGGTAGGGCAGAGGTGACACGTGTGGGTTTGTCGCCCTGGCGAATACGGCCAAATGTGCGCTCCAGTAATGGCAGAATGCTCGCTCTGTCGATGTCGCCGCAAAGCACCAGCCCCATATTGCTGGCCACGTAGTATTTGTCGTAGAAGGCCTGCATTTCTGACAGACGGGGATTTTTCAGATTCTCCGTGCTCCCGATGATGGGATAGGCGTAGGGACGTGTGCCAAATAGTTCGGCAAGGATGGCTTCACGGGCAGTGGAGAGTAGATTGTCGGAATACATGTTCTTCTCCTCGTAGACGGTTTCCAACTCACCCTGGAACAGACGAAAGACGGGATGAATCAGACGGTCGCTGTTCAGTATACACCACTGCTCGATGTATTGAGGTATGAACTTATTGTGATAAAAGGTGAAGTCGTAACTGGTGCCGGCATTGAGCTGGCTGCCGCCATAGCGGCTGATCAGACGATTGAACTCATTGGGTATGGCATATTCACTTGCTTTCTGACTCAGACGGCTGATGTCGTGCTGAATGTTGAGACGTGCGGCCTCTTCCTTCGTGGAGGCCAACTTGTCGTATTTGGCTGATATCGAGTCAAGCCAGGGTTTTTCGGCACTGTAATCCACTGTTCCGATTTCGTCGGTTCCCTTAAATAGTATGTGCTCAAAATAATGGGCAATACCTGTGTTGGGACAGTCCTTGGCTCCGGCATTCACCACCACGGCTCCAAAAACCTGAGGCACAGCGTGGTCTTCGTTCAGCCATACTTTCATGCCGTTGCTCAGCGTGAATTCCTGAACTTGCAGTGCCTTGCTTTCCTGAGCCTGAGCAAGTACTCCAATCATGGCCATCGCAAGGCCTAAAAACAATCGTCTCATAAACAAAATAAATGCTTTTTTTGTTGAATTTACTTCTTACCTTCTTCTTCTCTTCACACTCTTTTTCCGCATCTTCTCCAGCTTTTTCTTACTCACTTTCTTGTAAAGGTCGTTCTTCTTTTCGATATAGGCATTGCCATCGATATCCACATAGAAGTGAAACCATTCGTCACCGCGAAGTTGGGCTCGCACTTCCTTGCCGTTGGTCAAGTGCAGCGTCCGCCACATACCTGGCTTGGCTGGCACTGCTCCTAAAGTAAGTGCCGTCGCCAGTAGCAGCGACAGCACTCCATGTCTTAATGTCATATACGTAGACTTGAGGTGAGATGGTTACTTATAGCGAGGCTTGGGGTCAAACTTGAAGGTGCCGTTTTTCCAGCGTACAAAGAAGACTTTCTCTTTGTTGTTCTCTTTCTCGTCAATCTGAGTGAACTCTATGTTGTCGCCTGCTTGAGGAAGAAGGATGCCAAAGTCACCTATCATACATTTCATGGCTTCACCCAAGGCTGTGTTGACGTTAAGATCAGGCGACATCTTCATCGTCTCTGGGTCGAAACTGTAGAAAGTAACCAGGCGTTCTTGATTGTCGCCCTCAGTGGGATGGTCGAGGACAATTCCCACGAGTTTGTGACCGTTGCCCAAATTCCAGACACGTCCCGTGGTGGTGCTGCTGTATTGCTCGCCAGTGCCACTTTGCAGATAACCGTTTTCTTCGTTGATTTTGATGAAGAATTCACTGTTGTCCTTGTAACCTGCTTCGTCGGCCAGATAGCGCAGCATCATCTCATTTCCCTTGAAGAAGGGATATTTGGCACAGAATGTGGCCATAAAGTCTTTGATAGTGGGACGATTGGTCGTCAGTTGGAGTTCGTCTGTGAGGCAGGCTTCATCGATTTCAGCAATGCCACTGCTTTCTTCCACTTCTTTGGCGTCCTTGTCCTTCTTGGCATCCTTGGCATCCTTGGCGTCTGCTGCAGGAGTCTCTTTGGGGGCATTCTTCAGGGCCTCGAGTGCCTCTTTGGCTATTTGTGAACTATCTTTCCCCTTGTCGCCATTACATGATGAGAAACCGAGGGTCGCAATGGCGATAATTCCTAAAATTAATGCTTTCTTCATTTTCTTGGGTTGTTTTGTGAGTATTCAAATTTACAAATAGCAAAATTATGGAAAATCATTCAAAAATCAACCATAATTCTACAATAATTTAATATTTTTCATTCTTTTTCAAATAATCTTGACAATGGGGTCAAAACCAATAAGTCAGATGATAGCCAAAGCGCATGTTTTCCTCGCCTAAATCTCTTTCTCCGTTAAGCGAATGATTGAAAGGCTTGTCAAGATAGTATTTCATGTAAAAGCCAAAATCCACGTTGCGGGCGCGCCAGCCTATCATTGGCATCACGGCAAGGCTGTGGTCGCTGAACAGAGACTCGTCATGGTAGTAGTGCTTTGCCACACCACCATCTCGGGCAGGTATCCCCAATTCACCACCGCCGGCAATGTAGAATTTGGTCCATTTGCTTGTGTTGAAGAGTTGCAGTTTCAACCAGACTGGGAACACAATCTGTGCGCCACCGTCGATGACGCCAAGACTGTTTTTCTTGTCGTCTGGACGTGGGTCCTGACAGATGTACTCAATGTACTCAACACCAAATGAAAGGTTCAGTGGGGTGCTCGTCTTGCCAATGTTGCACATGGCACCGAGTCCCATACCTAAACTTTTGTAGAAGTCACCAGTGTGATAAATACCCATTGTGACGAAAGGCTCGCCTTTCTTTTGGGTGGTCTGCTGTTGCTGATAGCCTGTTGTACGCCACTGTGCTGAGACAGTTAGGGTCATCAGTGTTAGCATTGTTAACAAAGTTGTCTTTTTCATAAGGATATGCTTTTGTGATTTGTTTTTTGGGGTGTTGTTTTTCACTTGAGGTGGACTTTGAATGACGACTTGCCCTGGTTAATCGGTTGTTGGGCTGCTTTCGTGTCTTTTCTTGGGCAACCGCTTGGCTTTTCGCAGTGCCTCCGTGATTATCCACTGCAACTGGCCATTGGTGCTGCGGAACTCGTCCGCAGCCCAGGCCTCTATTGCATCCATCGTTTCGGAATCAATACGGAGGATGAAGTTCTTTGTTTTCTTCTCAGCCATCTTTTAATGGTTCAGTGTCCCGGTATTCACTACAGGTTGGGCAGAGTCGTCACCGCAGAGCACCACGAGCAGATTGCTCACCATCGCGGCCTTCTTGTCATCATCCAATTCCACGATATTCTCGTTGGATAGTTTGTCGAGTGCCATTTTCACCATGGATACGGCACCCTCCACAATCTTCTCACGGGCGGTAATGATGGCGGATGCTTGTTGGCGACGGAGCATCACGGCGGCTATCTCGGGAGCGTAAGCTAGGTAGTTGATACGTGCTTCCACCACTTCGATTCCCGCAAGGGCAAGACGGTCGTCGAGTTTCTGCTCAAGTTGTTCGTTGATTTCGTCAGCACTCGAACGGAGGGTGGGCTCGCCGGCCTTGCTGTCCTCATCATCGTAAGCATACTGTCCGGCGACCTGTCGCAGTGCAGCGTCACTTTGCACGCGCACAAAGGTCTCGAGGGCTTTCATGAGTCCTTTGGTGTCACCGCCTATGCTGTTGGGATTGGAGGCCATCGTCTGGGAATCAACCTCGAAAAGGGCTTTGTAGGTGTCTTTGAGTTTCCACACAAGCACCAGACCTATCATGACGGGGTTGCCTGTTTTGTCGTTCACCTTGATGGGTTGGGCATCGAGGTTGCGGGCGCGTAGCGATACTTTCTTGCTACCATAAAAAGGATTAATCCAGTAGAATCCTGTTTGTGAGAATGTTCCACTGTATTTGCCAAACCAAGTGGTGACGCGTGCCTCGTTGGGTTCCAGTTGCAAATGTCCACACCACATGATGATATTGATAATCAACAAGAGGATGCTGCCCCCAATCCACCAGCCATTCTCCTGAATGATGCCCATGACAATCCCAAAAATCGACAACAGCAGTATGGCAAAGTTGATGAACAACATTGTAAACCCGCTGATTACAGTCCCTTTGAATGCAAATTCTTGATTTTCCATCGTCTCTTTTCTTTTAATAGTTTAATATCAAAATGATATCACAAAGATATGGTGATTTCTTGAATTGGCAATGAAATAGCCTCAATAATTAACAAAAATTAAGTATAACGTGCACTCATCACCAAAAGTCACATTAATAAATAAGTAGATGGTCAAAATCAGATGATTGTTTCAGATAACTTTGATTACCTACTTGAGAATCTGCCAAAAAGCGGAAAATTCAAAAACTAAAACCCAAAAAACTCCCACAATCCTTGTTATTCCATTTTTTTTCCTTATATTTGCCGAAAACTATGTAATACACTATCTTTTGGATACTATGACAGCATCAAACAATCAAAACAACACAAGAAGTCAGGCTGTATATGATGACTTCTTGAAGGCAATCAAGGCGTTCGTTCCTGCCGACAATATCTATACCGACGAACTGCGAACATTGGGGTGGGGAACTGATGCCAGTTTCTACCGCCAGATTCCCAAGGTGGTAATCCGTAGCGACAGCGAACAGCAGGTGGCTCAGATTATCGGCGCATGCAAGCAATTCAAACTGCCGTTCACGTTCCGTGCGGCGGGAACCTCTCTGTCCGGGCAGAGCATCAGCGACTCTGTGCTGATTGTGGCGGGCAAGCATTGGGAAAAATTTGAGATTGGACCCAATCAAGAAACCATCAAGTTACAACCGGGTATAGTGGGTGCAAGGGTCAACGAAATCCTTCGTCCCTATGGAAGGGTGTTTCCGCCCGACCCAGCCTCCATCGGAAGTGCCATGGTGGGAGGAATCGTTATCAACAACGCCTCTGGAATGAATTGTGGCGTACATGCCAACAGCGACCGTATGATGGTGAGTGCACGCATGGTGCTCACCGATGGTACGATACTCGATACTGGCGATGAGAAGAGCAAAGAGCAGTTCCGCAAGACGCATGCAGATTTCCTGCGTAAGATTGAGAACCTGCGCGACAAAGTGCGGGCGGACAAGGAACTTGCCGACCGCATTCGCACCAAATACAGCATTAAAAATGTGACGGGCCTCAATCTGCGGCCTCTCGTCGCTTACGACGACCCCTTCGACATCATGGCTCATTCGCTCGTGGGGTCAGAGGGCACGCTGGCCTTCCTCTCCGAGGTCACTATGCGCACATTGCGCGACTATAAGTTCAAGGCGTCGGCTATGGTCTATTTCCTTACGATGAAGGAGAGTTGCGAGGCTGTGGTGTCCATGAAGAAACTGAAGGCCGGTGACGAGGATCTTGAGATGAGTGCGGAAAATCTTGTGGTGAAGAGTGCTGAGATGCTCGACTATATGTCGCTCAATTCCGTAGACGACCCTGTGTTCCTGAAATATAAGGAGGATGTGGATGCAGGGCGTATCGAGGGCGTATCCCCGGGCGACTACCACAATCTCACGGCCATTCTCACCGAAACCAAGGGAATTACTCACGAGCAGTTGCTGCAGAAAATCAAGACTATCCAGGATTGCCTCTCCAACTTCCGTTTGTACATACCGGCAGAGTTTACCGAGGATCCTGCTGTCTATGGAAAATACTGGGCTATCAGGTCGGGTATTTTCCCATCTGTGGGAGGCACACGCCCCATAGGCACGTCATGTCTTATCGAGGATGTGGCTTTCCATATCGAAGATTTGCCAGAGGCCACTGTTAAACTCCAGAAACTGATTGCCGACCATGGCTATTCCGACGCCTGTATCTATGGCCACGCTTTCGAGGGTAACTACCATTTCATTCTCAATCAGAGTTTCAAGAGTGAGAGCGAGGTGAAACGCTACGAGGAGATGATGCGTGATGTGGCACGACTGGTGGTAGAGGAATACGACGGCTCGCTCAAGGCCGAACATGGCACAGGCCGAAACATGGCGCCGTTTGTGAAGTATGAGTGGCGCGACAAGGCATACGAGGCAATGAAGGAACTCAAGGCCATCTTCGACCCCGACGGACTGCTCAATCAGGGTGTTATCTTCAACGACGACCCAGAGTGCTTCATCAAATGCCTCAAGCCACTGCCAGTTCTCGATTACGATTTCGACAAAGTGCCCGATGGCGGCCACTACCTGAAACTGGGCGAAGGGAAGGTTTCTACTGCCAAGGAGACTATCGAGGCAGTAAAAAGAGCCAACAAGTGTATCGAGTGTGGTTTTTGTGAGGTCAACTGTATGTCGTGTGGACTCACGCTTTCCTCACGTATGCGTATAGCCGTACAAAGGGAAATCCGTGAGTTGGAGAATACAGGCGCCAATCCACAGAGGGTGGCAACGCTGAAGAAACAGTATAAGTATTATGGCGACCAGACTTGTGCCACCGATGGACTTTGTTCCACATCTTGCCCGATGAAGATCAACACCGGTGAATTGACCCACCTCATCCGCCAGATGGATATGCTCAACAGCAAGATGGGCTATAAAATCGGTGAGTTCGCCGCCAATCACATGGGAGGGATCAAGTCGGGATTGCGTGTGGTCCTGGATGTGGCCCATCTGGGGCACGTCACATTGGGCTCCTCGGTGATGACGAGTATTTGCCGCGGTATGAACAAGATGGGATTGCCGTTGTGGACCACCGCCATGCCTAAGAAGAAAAAACAACCCAAACCTGGCTCACATGTGGGCAAGGCGGAAAGCGAGGACTTAAAGGTCGTTTATTTCCCGAGTTGTATCAACCAGACAATGGGTCTGGCCAAGGAGGCACCCGTGGAGCACCCGCTCGTTGACGAGGTATGTCATCTGCTCAATAAGGCGGGATACGAGGTGATTTTCCCAGAGAACATGCACAAAATGTGTTGTGGGCAGATATGGGAAAGCAAGGGAATGCTTGATATTGCCGACAGGAAAAGCGGTGAACTTGAGGAGGCTCTTTGGAAAGCAAGCGAGCATGGGCGCTATCCAGTGCTCTGCGCCCAAAGTCCTTGTCTGCATCGTATGAGAAAGGTCATCAGCAAGATGAAACTCTATGAGCCCGCTGAATTCATCATGAAGTATCTCAAAGACCGGCTCGACTTCCATCCCATCGACCGGCATGTGGCCTTGCATATCACATGCTCCACTCGTGAGATGGGGGTGGCCGATGACCTCATCGCGCTGGCCCGACTCTGCTCAAACAATGTCTATCTGCCCGAAGGTGTGGGATGCTGTGGCTTTGCCGGTGACAGGGGATTCACTTATCCGGAGATGAACAAGTATGCCTTGCGCAAACTCAAACCGCAAATCGAGAAGAACAAAATCGAGGTGGGATATTCCAACAGCCGTACTTGTGAAATCGGATTGCAGACGAATACAGGCATACCCTATATGAGCATCGTATATCTGGTGAACCAGTGTACTACAAAAAAGCAATAATATCAAAAAGAGGCGGTCAACAAAAGTTGACCGCCTTTTTAGTAGGGATAAATCACGGGTTGATTACTTCGAGCATATAAATTGCGTCCAGGCTCCATAGAGCGGCATTGTTGGTGCTCAGTCCTGGCAGTTCGTCCATCGGCATGGGAACTTCGGGCGGTGTCAGATGTGTTGATGCGTCGGGCAGACGTAATCCGTGGTCGCCCAGCCTCCAGAGTGCCTGCCAGGTGGAGGCCATCCTTGCCGCATCACGGTCGTGCCATGCTGCGTATGCCTCGAGGCGCCGCACGGGGAAGTTGTTGTGGCGGACTTCCAACGCCATCTGCTTATAGCGTCGTGCGAGGTCGAGCCATGTTGCGGCAAACGAGGCCTCGCCCGTCAAAGGCAACAGCTCGTTCATCACCTCAAAGCCCCCCATGATGGTGAGCAGGTGGTTGGAGCAGCGCAACTTGGGGTCGCCGTCGTAGGAGATGCGCCCTGTGGCAGGGTCATAGCCTTTGGCGAGATTGCCGGTGAACACACCATCGGGCAGCGCGGCAATGGAGCGCATGCCCGTCAGGATTTTGTCGCGATACTTCAGGTTGCCCGTCCGTTCCCATTCCGTCATCCAGTTTCCCGCATAAGCCACCCAGTCTGGCCCCACCCGCAGACGAGCCGGTGCACTGCATGGGAATTTCTCGCGTGGCTCAGCCAACCGCATTGGGTCGAGATGGTAGAGCAACGTGTCGGCATCTACTTGGTCCGTCATCAGGTCGCCTGTCCGTTCGTCGGTTGTCAGATAATAATAGAATCGGCTGAAGGCCGCCTGACTGATGCGGGCTTCCTTGGCACCACATCCCCAGTGGCTCACATTATGGCGGCTGCCCAATGGAGCGAGAGGCCCGATGTGATAGGTATCTACCTCGCTGTTGTGGCGTGTCATACCCTCAGCCATCCTCCAGATGTCGGCCCTGCCCGTGCGCAGGAAGTTGTACCACAGCCACATTGGGGTTGCCAGTTCGGTGTTGTCCCACGCATAGCCTCCCACATCGTAGCGCCAGGAGTGGCGGTCGATGTCATAGGCATGCATCATGTCGCCATAGTTCCAGAATCCATACCATTTTTGCTGCTCGATGGCATTTTTGTAGAAATCGATGTATTGGGCAAGTTTCCGCTCTACGGCATTGTCGCCTTGTGGCAGCGACCAGATGCCAAAGGCCCTTTTCTCGTATAGATACTCTGGTGTGGGCAGCAGCCGTGCGTTGGCTGTCAGTCTGCGCGCGTCGGCTGCCACTTGTGCCTTGCCTCGATATGAGGTCTGTGGCAGAATCCATGCCACGCTGGTGCGGGCGATGCCGTAGGGCGTGCTCATGCCCTCCTGCACATCCTCATAACTCGCTCGCAGACCATGGGCAATTGTGTCGTAATGACAGAGATTCATTGGCTCCGCCTCCCGACTCCATAGCCACAGCGTAAGTTCGGCCTCCTGGCTGCGTGCCTTTTCCACCTCGATTGTCGAGGGATACGACTGCCAGTAGTCCATCAGCGCCACACCCAAGCCGCCCCGGGTGTCACCCACGAAAGCATAGCCTGGAGAGCGGCCCCCCGTCAGCGTGCCTATCCAAGGACTGTTGGCGGTGGCTCGCTTGCGGATGGTAAATGAGTTGTCTGTGAGTTGGGAGAGTCGGTATCCGTCCCACTGTGCCCAGTCTCTGAGCATTGGGCGCATTTGCAGTGGTATCGCCTCCGTGTCTATATGGTTGCCTGCCATCTGAAGAGCCCGCAGACGTGAATGGTCGCTGCCTGCTTCGAGCACCTGCACGGGTTCTGCCCACACACCGTCGTCGCCCGTGGCAAACGCCACATGCCGGTTGTACACTTCCTCGCGCATGGGCACCTTCAGCCTTATGCCCAGTGATGTGATCATGTCTTTCTGTTGGTCGCCGTCGTAGATGAAAGTGTGTACCAACTGTATCTGTTCGCTGCCGGCATAGAAATACAAACGCACGATGAAAGGTAGCCACTCACGGTCGGGTGACTGATGGACGCCCTCGACCTTGACAACGGCACGCACACGTCCCTGGCGCTCGATAGTCATCTTCCTGACCGACGAGATGTAGTCAATGCCATTGGCCGAGGCTGTCAGCATGGCACCGCCACCCACCTGCTGCCCGTCTATTGAAAGACTGTCAAACAGTTGCTGGCCCTTTTTCGACAGCCATGCGGTCAACCGCCCTGTCCGCACCATGATGTGTTCCGTATCCTCGATGACCGACAGACCGCTGTCTTTGACTTTCGACGACCGTCGGACAACCTTCAGGTCGTTGCTGCCCTCAGGAACCACGGCAGCCACACCCGCCCATTTCACCGACCCGTCTGGCCACTTGGCGTTTACCCACGTGTCGGTGGCGATATCGTGATTCAGTGTGAGGGTGGTCACGTCGCGCAACTCTCCCTGGGCGAAAGGGATGCCGAATCTCACAGGTTGTGGAACCTGGGGCGCTCCGTCGAGCCAGTGCAGGGGGACGCCCGTAGAGTCGTAGCGGAGCATGGGTGTGTCGTAGTATCTGAAATTGGTGATGCATGTACGTGAGAGTGTGGTACGGAAACCGAACCAGCCCTCTCGCAGGGGTTGAGGGTCGTAATAGTCGACGATGCATTCCCCGTCGATGAAAAACCGGGTGTGTCCCAATTTGCTCTCTATTTTCACGTGATACCAGTGGTTGGCCTTGAGCAGATGGGCTTCGTCGGTATATTCTTTTAGAATGGCTGGACGGCGGTCTGCATCTTCCACACCGGCCTCATCACCGTCGTAACGGCGGAAACGTGTCGTGGTATTGTGATTGCCACCATAGCCTAGATAATAAGTCTGAAGTGTGTAACAATGCCGGAAAATGCCGCTGCGCCACTGTACTCTCTCCCAAATGTCACGGGCATGGGGGTCGCTGGCTAAGAAGAAACAGTTGAGGTCACTCAGGCGGTCGCCCTCTTTCCCCTCGTCTTTCACGCAGGCATCATACTCCACTGTCTGACCCTCATGCAGCTTTTCCTTGCGCCAGAGGGTAAGTCCTTTGGGTGAAAGTATCTCGCATGTGTCGCCATGGAATGTTACCTTGTAATCGGGCGACTCTGATTCCACACGCCAATATTTCTTGAACTGATGGCTGTTCAGCGCCGACTGTGCCTGTGCTGCCATACTGAACACAGCAAAGACCAAGCATATTATCTGTCTCATGTGCGAATTGGATAGGGTGTCACTTAGATTAGTTCATTTTTGCCCAAAGATACAATTTTTTTAATAATGCTCAAATAAAGACATATAAAAAAGTGAGGTGTTTCAGCTTATTTCACCTCACAACTACACACTGTGCAGACAAATTCTGGATAGATGGTTGTGTGAAAATGCACACCATCGGTCGGGCAATTGGTGAGAACATGGCGCATGTCTTCCACCATGCCCTCACCTGTCATTTTCAAATAACTTTCTTTCATTGTCCATAAGTGAATAAATGTCAGCCGGGGTGTTGCCGAACGAGTTATCTCCCGTTGCTCATCGTCGCTCATGACCGCTGGTACAATTTCTGCATCGAAACTACTCAAGCTTTCTACGTCGATGCCGATAGGAGAATCCGAAACAGCACAGGCTGCAGCCTCATGGCAATGACTTAAACTGAAATGTATATGGCTTCGACCGATGATTTTGGGTAACGGCCGCTGCTCACCGTGCAGAGGTACACCTCGCGATTGTTGGTGTGGCGTGACACCACGTATGCCGTGGCTGCCAGGAAAAGATGGGCTGGGGTGATCTGCTGCTGGCGACAGAACGCTGTGGCCTTTTCAAAGTCTGCCTTACATACCACTTCGCCAATCATGCCTTGTCGCTCCGTCTTGGGAAGGTCGGCGGGAATTTCACTGGCGCCTTCGCAAGTCTGCAATTTCTCGGCAAAGAATGCCTGCGATGCACGGAATGTGTCGCTGTCTTCCGCTGCCTGCTGGTCGCTGACAAAATCCATATAGGTGTAGGTCTCCTCCTCAGGGCTTGTGCCCTCAAGTGCTGCGTTGATTTGGCGAATGAAGATATCGGCTGAACCACCATCGAAGACCAAGTGGTGGATGTCGATGAGTAGGTGAACCGTGGTAGGTGTCTTCACTACCTCAAAGCGGTAGAGTGGGGGCTTTTGCAGGTTGAAGGGGCGTACAAATTCATTCTTGTAAGTTGCCAGTTGCTCATCGCTCATCTCCGTGATGGGCACCTCTGTTGCCACGCTGCCACACCTCATCGGCATCGTGGTACTTGCGGCCAGCCAAGTGGCAATCCATGAAAAACTTCTTCCTTGCTTCCATAATCTTGTACGTTTTTAGTTCAACATCTTGTTTACGGTTACAAAATTATGGATGTGTTGCACCATTTCGCGGTACAACTTCGGGGAATTTGATTTTTCCTATTGATTTTCTTGCTTTTCTGGCTTTTTGTATCTGTCAATGGCGGCCTGGTGCCATTTTTGAATGTCATCTGCCAGCCATTCCGGCGAGAGAATTTGCAGCCATTCGCCTTTTGACATCACATATCCCTTGAAGTCGGAGGTGGGCCGCATGGTCAGTTCAAAGTCGGTGTATTCATCAGTGCTGCGGATTTCCCGTTGTGAGTGGTGCAATGGCAGGTCACGCATATAGTATGGCTCATGGCCAAAAGCACGGAGCACGATGCGTGTGGGTTTGCTGCCATCACCTATTACGATGCCGAAACACTCGTCGAAATAGGATGCGGCGTCGAAATCGGGTGCCACACTGAACTTGGTCTGTTGCAGTTCGATGTTTTCTATACGGTCGAGAGAGAAGATGGAGAGCACCTCCTTGTCGTCCATCCCGTTGTCACGGTAAGATGGGCGGTCGAGCCTGACCAGCACATACCATCTGCGGCGAAACAGTTTTACGCAATAGGGGGCTACGGAGAATGAGTTGGCCGATGCCGCGCCATAGCGGCGGTAGGTGATCATCATCCTCCGGTTTTCGCGCATCGCCTTGAAGATTTGTTGCAGATGGATGTCACCTGATGGTATGCTCTCCAGAAGGATGCGGTGTTGCAACCCCACGTTCTCGTCGAGCATGTTGCTCACGCTGAGTGTGGAGAAAAGCCAGTTTTGCACGCTGTCCTCCTCCAGCACCTCCTTGTTGCTGATATAGTATCGATAGCCGTCCCTTCTGTCACAGTCGATAATGACACCAAACATTTCGAGAATGGCATCACGATGGCGGTTGAAGGTGGTGCGTGAGAACTCCACGCCGCCGCTTTCCTCCTTCCTCTTCCAGCGCTTGTTGATCTCGGCAAACGTAATCTTTCCAGCCCGGTTGATAGTCTCAATCAGCCAGATGTATTCTTTGAATAGGGTGGGGATTTTCATAATAAATCACATTTTGTATTGGTATCGGAAATTATTGAAACTGTCATTCCATTTCTGATAGCGTAATTGACGTTTTTGTTGGGAGTTTTTCTTGAGTAGTAAAGAGGTTTGTGAGCGATGGGTCTAAGGTGTTAATATGTTGCAAAATTAGCATTTTTCTTGCAGAATTTACGTTTTCATGACAAAAACTCATTCGATAATGTGAAATTTGCAGCAAAATGGCCTTCTACCGTCCATTTTTTGTAATTGCATGATGAAAACACAATATGGGTGAAAAAAGCCGAATAAATTTTGCAAAAACGGATTTTTTTTTGTATGCTTTGTAGCATCAAAAAAATACGACGGTTATACTTTACCCTGTTGTCAAAGAAAGAACTCTAGCTCACATTGTCTGTTGTCTGCCTAGCGGGGCTGAAGGACTATGGCTATTGCCTTGGCAACATAGGGACACTGGTCTGAGATTCGAGAATTATAACCCTCAAATTGTTCAGTTTAAAATAAATTTGCTAAATTATGATGATAAAAAGAAAAATCTGGAAAAGCATAGGAGCAATCATTCTGCTTCTGATGTTTCATGTCAATGCTATGGCAACAGACTACGGCCCCTTTCCTGGCGTAGACATCACCATCAATGATGACGGTATTGCGGAAGTAAGCCTCAGTGCCAGTGGAGCCATATCTAGTAATATGAATTGGCCGAGCAACTTGATTCTTCTACCATGGGATCGAGTGTCCTCCTTCCAATTTAAAAGCGTAAACGGTGCGGAGTATAATAGTGATGACTGGGGGCAATCGAACGAATTATTAGCAAAGCCACTCGTCCCGAGGATAAAGCGGTGGCGCATTCTCTATGTCGAGCCCACAACTGAAGTTTTAGAAGCATATAGCAATGCTGAATATTGGCATAAGTTCTTCATTAAAGGTGTGGTGAAAATCTACCTGCGCCCCACAGACCTGCAACGTCCACAGGTGTCGGGAGTGCAGCAACTCGAGGTGACTAGCCCCAATGTTAACGATGGTTATTCCACCACTTTCACCATCAATACTGTCTATGTACGGAGCATGGTTCCCGACAAGCACCTTGGCGACTTCAGCCAAGAGGAGTTGCCCGTACTGTTCGTCATGGTACCCGACAGTGAGGGCGATGGAGACAATGCCGACAATTACACGGATATCTGCGATGCAGTCGTGCTGATGGGCGACAAGTATGACCCTCAAAGTGGTGGCGCTATCGAATGCCTGGAAGAAATACAGCCGATAGCGGAGGAACTGAAAGAAATCTTGCTGACCGACTCCACACAGGGGTGCCCGGTGATAAAAGACATCCGTCCGAGGTCGCTGCGCACGGTAGCCGTGACCAACCTCTACAACAATTTCGCCGGATGGATGATCAGTTTTAAGTTTGAGTCGAGCAGATGACCATTGAGGAATTATTTCGCAAGCATGTCACCGCCGGCATCAAGGAAATATATGCCGCACAGGTGGATATCATCGACCTTCATCTCTACAGGGAAGGAAAGGAGCGCCATGTGAAGGTGAGAAATAACTACCGCGACATCAACGACCGCACGGGAGAGATGCGCAAGGTGCTCTACAACCCCAAGTTTACCGTCGGTGACGCCCAGGCCATTTCCACCATCCCCCTTCAGCTCCGTTTCTTCGACATGAAGCATCTCGGCAACTGGCGCGTCTATAACCGTCAGGTTTGGGGTATTCTCTATGGCCACACACTCGGTGAAATCAAATATGAGTGGCGGCAACAGATAGCAGAACGCATCCGTGATGGGCTGCAGATGGCCACACGATAGTCAAAAAACATGTTCTTCAGCATAAACCGCAATTTCCCTTCTATTTTGTTTGCTGGATTGCGAATTTTTCACTATATTTGCTACAGAGATAAAGAAAGGACAAAACGATGGAAACCAGCACGATTCTTGTCATATTATTAAGCATTCTCGAGGTGAGCCTCGTGTTCACTTTCAGAAAGAAGAAATTCGATTTCGGCGAGTTTCTATCATGCTTGATTCCCGCTACACTGCAGGTGGGATTTCTCGTGGCAATGTTTTCTGAAGACCAGTCTACCGCCATCCCAGAGCATACCATCACACAGATCAGCCCCTGGACCATCCTCGCCATCACAGGAGGAAGCCTGCTGCTGTATCTCATTTTTGCCGACAAGGAATATAAGCCAAAAACCACGGGAGGGTGGATGTGGTTTGTGACAGTAAGTCTGATGATTACTTCCATCATCCCATGGATAAGACAGTGGATTGTAAACAAGGATTATCCGGATACTCCTATCTATCCTGGAAGATAACGAAAGCGAAAACCTGTGGTGGTTTTCGCTTTCGTCTTTTCTTTATATTACAATATTATTTATCTTTGTCATAAAAAGTTGTCCCGTTTATTGCTGTATCACAGCAATCCTAATCACACAATTTATGGCAAAGCTAAAACCGGATTATATCAACTGGGTGCTCAATCTCAATGCCAAGCAGGTGCATACCGAGATTGCGGCACTTGAGAAAGAAGAGCGCGACCTCAAACAGCAGCAGAAGTCACTCCAGGATGAAATGAATAAACTCGTGGGGGCAGGAAAGAAAAACACTCAGGAGTATAAGAATTTCAAACAGCAACTCGGCCAGGTCAACAAATCACTTGACGAGAACAGAAAGAAGAACCAGCTCTGTGTCGGCCAGCTTGACAAGTCGCAAATGAGCGGTACACCATCATGCTGCCATTCCCTGTTTCCAATCAAAAGTTGAAAGAGGTCTTTGGCCAAGACACCCAATTGTGGGGCTATTCCGGTGTCTATAAAAATACACTCTGTTTCGACGAACCTGTCACAGAGATGGTAGCCGACACACCTTACCTGATCAAACCTGGCGTGGGGAAAGGGGAATATGAATTCTATGGGGAGGATGTGGATTACACAGATTATAATCTCAGCCCGAGTCTTTACTTGAAAAACAACTATTTCTATTATATGCCAAGCGAAAACACTACATTGGGGTGGAAAGCCTATGGTGGTATCGTCAATATCAGTGACGGAAATAGCGAAGGCTCGGGTGCCAATGTCAGTGCCTTTGACCTGGCCGTTGGGCATTCAGGTGATGCCAGCGTCATCGAATCATATTCTCTTGTAAGGTTTGGATGGTGTCTTACGGCTAATCCCATTTCTCCGAATTTTCAGGAAATGAAAAATCGCCAAGAGTTGATATTCTACTCTTGGCGATTTTGGTGGTAGGGACGATCGGACTCGAACCGATGACCTCTTCAATGTGACTGAAGCGCTCTAAACCAGCTGAGCTACGCCCCTGTCCGAAATCGTGTGCAAAAGTAATACATTTTTTTGATTCACCAAAACTTTCTGCTGTTTTTTTCAAAAAATGAAGCGTTTGTGTGAAAAAGTGCGGTGTGTAATCCATAAAACCTCAAAAAATGATAGTTCAGCCATGACAAATTACAAACAAAAAAGAGGGTGTGTCAAAATAGATATCCACTCCTTTTTGTGGGTGATGGATGTAAATGGCCGTGAGTAGCGACTCCCCTCCACCGCTTGCGGGGAGGGGCCGGGGGTGGGGCGTCAAACTATTGAAAATGATAGCGTTTGCGGAATCCAAACAACCCCATCCCTAACTCCTCCCCTGCGATGGGAGGGGAACCCTTGTCTCGACAATCAGGGCATTTTGGATAGAATATACACGAAAAGAGAGTGTGCCATTTCATTTTGACACACCCTCTTTTTATGATTGAGAGATTTACAGAATCGTTTTCACTGCCTCGAGCATGCCTTTTTCCTGAATCAGGTCAAGGTCTTTCTTCAGCAGGTCGGCAAGTCCGACGATGTCGTGCAGGTCCTCGCCCCAGATGCTGGTGGCAGAGAGTACGCCGTCGGTCACCTTCTGAGTGTCGCCAGTGGCCCACAGTTCTTTCAGCAGGTCCATGATGTCCTGGGCGTCGTTGGGCACAATCTCGGCACCGTCTTCACGCACACCACCTTTGTAGTAAGTGATAATGGCGGCAAGACCCATCACCAGACCCTGTGGAAGCTCACCCTTGCGCTCCAGATAAACCTTCACACCGGGGAGGTCGCGGGCACAGAACTTCGGGAATGAGTTGAGCATGATGCTGGTTACCTGATGGTCGACAAATGGGTTGTTGAAGCGCTCCAGCACGTCGGAGGCAAACTGGCGCAACTCGTCCATCGGCAGGTTCAGAGTTTCCATCAACTCCTCGAACTGCACCTTGTGAATGTACTTGCCAATCACCTCATGGTTGCAGGCGTCGCGGACGATGTTCACACCACTCAGGTAAGCCACAGGTGAGAGCACGGTGTGCGGGCCGTTGAGCAGGGTCACTTTGCGCTCATGGTAAGGCTTCTCGCTCTCGGCAATCAGCACGTGCAGACCGGCTTTCTCGGCGGGGAACTCGGCACGGAGTTCCTCACAAGTCATGTTCTCGGCTTTCTCAATCACCCACAGGTGGAAAATCTCGGCCTGAACGACCAGGTTGTCCTTGTAACTGATTTTCTGCTGGATGTCGGCAATTTCCTTGCGGGGGAAGCCCGGAACGATACGGTCGACGAGGGTTGCGCAGACATAGCAGTATTTGGTAAACCACTCCTTGAAGCCCTCATAGTTGGCACCGAAATCTTCTTTCCAGAGTTCAATATACTTGTAGATGCACTCTTTCAGATGATGGCCGTTGAGGAAAATCAATTCGCATGGCATGATAATCAAGCCCTTGGTTGGGTCGCCCTCAAAAGTCTGGTAGCGGCGATACAGCAACTGCACCAATTTGCCGGGATAACTGCTGGCGGGTGCGTCGCTCAGTTTGCAACTGTCGTCGAAAGCGATACCGGCCTCAGTGGTGTTGGAAATCACGAAACGGATTTCGGGCTGGTCGGCCAGTGCCAGATATGCCCAGTTCTGGGTATAGGGATTGATGGCGCGGGAAATCACGTCGATGCGCTCAAGGGTGTTGACGGTCTCGCCATTCTCACGACCCTGCAAATTGACATGATACAGACAGTCCTGACCATTGAGCCAGTCAACCATACCGCGCTCGATGGGCTGTACCACTACCACGCTGCCGTTGAAGTCTGTACGTTGGTTCATGTTCCAAAGAATCCAGTCTACAAAAGCACGAAGGAAGTTACCCTCACCAAACTGAATCACTTTCTCTGGCATCACGCTCTTTGGAGCAGTGCGCTTGTTTAACTCTTGCAATCTTTTCATTTGTTTTATAGATTAATGTTGATGTTTTCCTATTACGTTTTTCGTGATGCAAAGATACATCTTTTCCTTGTAAAAACAATGGTTTCATGCTCTGAAAAAAACGTAAAGGTTTGCGCTGAATGCTCTTCGCCCTCACATCCTCTGTCAATACCCCTCATTCAGCGGCAATGATCTATGGATAATTCCTTACTAAAGTTTCTCCCATCCCATTCAAATGCACTCATCCTTTATCTGTCACGAATCAGAGAATTGGAGAATTCTGAATTAAAGGGAATTGGAAAAGATCTTTTGTCTGTCACGAATTGAAAGAATTATAGAATTATTGCCATTGTGATAAGAATTAAAAGGAATGGGAGAAGTTCTTTTATTCATCACGAGACTTGTCGAAGACCCACGAGGAACGCAGTAAATGAAAGAATTATAGAATTATTTCCATTATGATAAGAATTAAACGGAATTGTAGAAGAAATGGCAGGCCATTCTGCAAGAGCAAGGTGGAATTCTGTCGCTTGCGACATCCCATTCTTGAAAATTCTTTCTAGCTGTAAAATTCTCAAATTCTAAATATTCGTGACAGAAAAAAATGGTCGCTTGCGACATCCCATTCTTGAAAATTCTTTCTTGATGCATAATTCTTAAATTACTGCGTTCCTCGTGGGTCTTCGACAAATCTCTCATATTCGTGACAGAAAAGCTTGAGAAAGAAATGTCAGGCCATTCTCATGAGCAAGGTGACAAGGAGCACCGATGCACCATTGTGACCATAAAAACATTGCCGGTATTTGGCTTTGATACCAACTTACCGGCAATGCGATTTTTTTTATCTTGCTGCTACATATTTGTGCAACGTGGCGCGCACGGCACCCGGGGCGGCATAGAGTTCCTTGACCATTCCCTCTATCTGCTCGCCGAGGCCAGCCTCGTAGAGGTCAAGGCCGAACACGTCTTTGCGGCTGTAAAGCGCATGTAGGCAACTGAAGTCCTGGTCGGGCTTGCCCACTTCCAGCGGAGCCACGATGGCCTGTAATTCCTCAAGCATGGGGTCGGGCGACGGCTCAAACGGCTCGCCGTTGTCCTTGATGCCTTTCAGGTAACGGGCATAGCCTGCCAGCGTCAGCGGTATCAGTTGCAGGTTGCTCATGTCGAGGCCTCGTGCCACATATTTCTTGATGGTCTCACCGAAGCGGATGGGGAGTTTCTGGCTAGTGTCCATGGCGATGCGTTGAGGAGTGTCGGGCATGAAGGGGTTGGGCAGTCGGCGGTTGATGACGGCACCGATAAACTCGTAGGGGTTCAGCACACCGGGGTCGGTCACCACGGGCATGGCCTCGATATAGCCGATTTTCTGTATGAAACTGCGCAAGTCGTCGTCGGCCATTTCTGCGGAGATGAGTGTGTAGCCCAGCAGGCAGCCATAAAGCGACATGGCCGTGTGGAGAGGATTCAGACAGGTGGTCACTTTCATGGTTTCCACCTTGTCCACTGTCTCGCGGGTGGTATAGAGTGCGCCACCAAGATTCAGCGGTGGACGGCCGTTGGTGTAGTTGTCTTCTATCACCAGGTACTGCACTTCCTCTGCATTGACAAACGGAGCGGTGAATGTGTGCTTCTCGGTCTCGATATAATTGTTGTCCTCGAAACCATCCTCTGCCAGCATGGCCTGAACTTTCTGATGGGGGCGGGGAGTAATCTTGTCGATCATCGACCACGGGAAGGTGATTTTGCTCTCGTCTTTCAGATAGTCGAGGAAAGCCGTGGGAACAAGACCGTCGGCAACCCATTTCTCTGCATAGGCAAACACACCGGCTTTCACCTTGTCACCATTGTGCGAGCAGTTGTCCATGCTCTGGACGGTGAGGGGCAGTTGTCCGGCATTGAAGCGTTCAAGCAGCAGCGCGGCCACTTTGCCCATGGCCAGAACGGGTGTGAGACCGCGTTCCAAGTCAGCGGGCGACACACTGTAACCCTTTTCCGTGATGGTAAACGATATCATCTGCAGCGAGGGGTTGCAGAAGATTTCCTTCAGGCGCTTCCAGTCTTCAAACTGATAGTCGGCTTTCAGGGCCTCGGTCACCGAGGCAATCACTTTCTTCTCGATAGTGCCGGTGGACTGCAGGCTCACCAGCAGCGAGAGATTGTTGTAAGGGGTGTATGCCTTGTCGATGACCTCAAAGTCGAAGGTCTCGGCCACGATGACACCACGGTCGTATTGGCCGGTGTTCAGGGCATCGTTAAGAATGGCGGCCGGGAAGGCGCGGAAAATATTACCGCCACCGAAATGTACCCATGTGGGTGACTCATGGGTCTTCTTGGCCACGGCGGCTAAGTCAAACTTGGGGAGCTGATAACCTTTGGCTTCCCATTCCTCTGCATTGAAATTGTCGGAATATATGTCTTTCAGTTTCATAAGTGCTATGATTCTTTTTGGTTTCTTGATTCTTGATTCTTGGCTTTTGAGTTGATTTTGCGCCTGACACCATCTTTGAGTAAAGGAACGTTGAAGTTGATAAGCAACCCCATGGTCTTATTCGCCAATTTCAGATTGCTGGCAAGTCTTGCTTCATGTATGGGCAGAATCTCCTCCGCCGACAATATCTCCACGACTATTTTGTCCTCTACAAGCATCGGCAATATGTAGGTGCTGTTGGTAGGTATTCCCTTGTAATAGAGTTGTTGGCTTACTCTTGTGTTTGCTTTCAGCCCCATCTTGTCCAACTCTATTTTCAGACAATACTCGTAGATAGACTCAAGTAGTCCTGGCCCTAATTCCTTGTGAACCTCAATAGCAGCACCAATGATTTGTCGTGTCAAGGCGTTATACTCCAGATATTCTTCATCTGTTAGGACGTGATTGTCTTCCATCTCGTATAAATCTGTTTTTGTTAGGTGCTTTTTCGATTTCCCTGAAGGTTTTCAATCAAAAAATCCCGGCTGCTTATACTCGATGCCGAGTTCACGGTCGACAGTGGCAAGGATGCCTTGCACCTGACCCAGGGCAAACATGCGGCCCAGGAACGAGTAACCGGCGTTGTAGCCTTTTGTCTCGTCGCCAAGCATCGTCATGCCGTGGTCCACACGCATGGGAAGCGCGGGATTCTCTTTCTCGAAGATGCGCGACAGTTCCACAATGTCGGCCCGGCCGCCCAGATGGCTTGCCTCGGTAAAATCGCCATTGGGGAAGATATGGCAGGAGCGCAGGTGGACGAAATGGGTGCGGGGAGCAAACTCACGTGCCATGGCCACCACGTCGTTGTAGGCACCGGCGCTGAGCGAACCAGCACAGAATGTCAGGCCATTGTGCTTGTTGTCCACAGCATTGAGGAACCAGCGGATGTCATCGGCTGTGCGCACGATGCGTGGCAAGCCCAGTATCTCGATAGGTGGGTCGTCGGGATGCACGCACATGTTCATGTCGCATTCCTCGCAGGTGGGCATAATCGCTTCCAGGAAGTATTTCATGTTGGCACGCAACTGCGCCTTGTCGATGCCTTTGTAGAGGTCGAGAAACTCGCGGAACTTTTGTATCGGTGCCTCGTCGCCTTCCTTGAAATTGCCCGAGACAAAACCTTGGGTCTTGATGACGATGGTCTCCACCAGGTCGTGGTCCTTCTCTGGGGTCATCGTCTTGGCCAGTTCGTCTGCCTCGGCCAGCACGTTGCGCCCTTCGCCCACACCGGCGGGGAACTCAAACTTGGCCCACTCCTCGCGGGCACCCTCGCGCTTCAGGATGTAAATGTCGAAGTAGGCAAACTCCGAATAGTTGAAGTAAAGATTCGACGAACCATTGGGGTTCGCATGAAGCAGGTCGGTACGGGCCCAGTCGAGCACAGGCATGAAATTGTAGCAAATCGTGTGAATGCCCTCGGCCGAAAGGTTGCGTAGACTCTCTTTGTATACTTCTATCTGTTGCTCACGGTCGGGACCGCCGTATTTGATGGTCTCAACCACAGGAAGAGACTCCACAACACTCCAGCGCATGCCGTAACTCTCTATATACTCACGCAAGTCGCGTATCTTCTCGCGTGTCCATACCTCACCAAGAGGTACATCATGCAAGGCAGTCACAATACCCTCTACGCCTATCTGACGAAGCATGCCAAGGGTAATCTTGTCGTTCTTGCCAAACCATCTCCAAGTTCTTTCCATATATATAATAATGTGTTAGTTTTTCATCTTACAAAGGTACACCAATCTGAGCGAACAACAAAATAATTTGCACTTTTTTTCTTTTTGCCCTTCTGAATGAAAATCCCCGGACACTTCAAAGTGACCGGGGATTCGTAATTATTGGATGAAAAATTCGATTATTCGCCTTTCTCCATCTTGGCTTTCAGTGCTGCAAGAGCGTCGAGGTCGCCAAGGGTGGTGCCACCAGCCACATTGGTCATGGCAGGAGTCTCTTCCTTCTTGGGAGCATTGTGCTTGCGGGCAACCTTCTTGTCGTCCTTGCCCTCCTCGAATGTGCGGCTGTGTGAGAGGATGATGCGCTTGGTCTCCTTCACAAACTCAATCACTTTGAAGGGGAGTTCCTCACCCTGCTGGGCCTGGCTGCCGTCTTCCTTCACAAGGTGCTTAGGTGTGGCAAAGCCCTCACCGCCCTCGTTCAGAGCAATCACGGCACCTTTGTCCATCATGTCGGTAATCTTGCCCACATGGACAGAGCCTGGAGTGTAAAGGGTCTCATAGGTATCCCATGGGTTGTCCTCGAGCTGCTTGTGGCCAAGGCTCAGACGACGGTTCTCCTTGTCGATTTCAAGCACGACAACGTCGATCTCGGCACCCACCTGAGTGAACTCTGAAGGATGCTTCACTTTCTTGGTCCAGGAGAGGTCGCTGATGTGAATCAGACCGTCAACACCTTCCTCAAGCTCCACGAAGATACCAAAGTTGGTGAAGTTGCGCACCTTGGCGGTGTGCTTCGAGCCAATGGCATATTTCACCTCGATGGCCTCCCATGGGTCTTCCTTCAGCTGCTTGATGCCAAGAGACATCTTGCGCTCCTCGCGGTCCAGAGTCAGAATCACTGCCTCTACCTCGTCGCCCACATGCAGGAACTCCTGGGCTGAGCGTGGGTGCTGGCTCCAACTCATTTCTGAGACGTGAATCAGACCTTCCACACCCGGGGCAATCTCTACAAATGCTCCGTAGTCGGCTATCACGACAACCTTGCCGTTCACATGGTCGCCCACCTTCAGATCCTCGCTCAGTGCATCCCATGGATGTGGAGTGAGTTGCTTCAGACCGAGGGCAATGCGCTTCTTCTCATCGTCGAAGTCGAGGATGACAACGTTGATCTTCTCGTCGAGGGAAACCACTTCCTTCGGATCGCTTACGCGGCCCCAGGAGAGGTCTGTGATGTGGATGAGTCCGTCAACACCGCCGAGGTCAACAAACACACCGTAAGAGGTGATGTTCTTGACTGTACCTTCCAGAATCTGGCCCTTCTCGAGCTTGCTGATAATCTCTTTCTTCTGTGCCTCAAGTTCGGCCTCGATAAGAGCCTTGTGAGACACAACCACGTTGCGGAACTCCTGGTTGATTTTCACAACCTTGAACTCCATGGTCTTGCCTACGAATACGTCGTAGTCGCGTATGGGATGAACGTCAATCTGACTGCCGGGCAAGAATGCCTCGATGCCGAACACGTCTACAATCATACCACCCTTTGTGCGGCACTTGATGAAGCCCGTGATCACTTCCTCGTTGTCGAGAGCGGCGTTCACACGCTCCCAACTCTTGCTCAGGCGTGCTTTCTTGTGAGAAAGAATCAGTTGACCTTTCTTGTCTTCCTGATTTTCTACATAAACCTCTACAATATCACCAACCTTCAAGTCGGGATTGTAGCGGAATTCGCTGGCGGGAATAATACCGTCGCTCTTGTAACCTATGTTGACAACAACTTCCTTCTTGTCAAATGAGATTACTTTGCCGTCAACGACCTGATGCTCGCTGACTTTGTTTAATGTTTCGTCGTAGGCCTTCTCGAGGTCCTGCTTGCTGACGTTGTTGATACTGCCATTCTCAAACTCTTCCCAGTTGAAATCGTCGAGGGGCTGTACATTTTTAAAGTTTGACATAAAATTGAATAAAAAAATTAATTAATAAAGTTTGACTTTATGGTTGTTTTAAAAATCGGGCGCAAAATTACTAATTTTCAGCGACATTTCAGCATCCAAGGCATTGTTTTTTCCATAAAAAACCACCCACGAACTGCTCTTTAATGATTATTAACTAATTTCAGGCGCTTGCATCAGCAAACACGGCAGCCTTGAATCAATAATACACTATGTTAAACCCATTTTTCCTTGCTTTCTTAAAGCATTCGTTGGCTTCCCACTGACTCTGTACCACACCTTTGCCATTCTGATAACATACGCCTAAATTGTAATATGCTTGCCCCAGTCCTTGGTCTGCCAAAAAGTCGGAATTCAACATTTCATCTTGAAAAATCATCACTCTTATGAGATTTTGAGGCTTTCTGATGATGCCGGATGTTTATTCTTGACAAGGATAGACGAAATTCTTGATTCTACAGGTCTATAGGTCCAAGTTTTTTCCTAAATTTGCATCGTGTTTACGAAACTACTTAAAATGAAGAAAAACTTATTTACTATCTTGCTGCTGGCGGCGTCATTGACGCTGCAGGCACAGAAATTCCAGCAGGAGTTTGGCAATCCGCGCAAGGCATTTGTGGAAACCATCGCCACTCCCAATCACTCCGACAGTTATTACCATCAGGGGCAGTCGGCCACGCTGCGTATTGTTGCCCGTGAGGGTGGGGTGCCCTTGGAAGGTACTGTCCTGCGTTATAAGGTGGGACCGGAGATGTGGCTGCCCGAACAGTGGGACTCCACACGCTTCGTCGGAGGCGAGGCACTGGTACACATGGGCACGATGACCGAACCGGGATTCCTGGCCTGCCAGTATGAGTTCAACACCTCCGACGGCAAGACCACAAAAGACCTGGTGAAACTGGCGTTCGACCCCGAGCAAATCAATACGCTCACGCCGCTGCCGCAGGACTTCAGGCAGTTTTGGCAGAAAGCGTTGAAAGAGGCCCGCAATGTACCCTTCGAACCTGAGTACCGCGATATCACCGATGCCACCAACGAGCAGTTCATCACACGCCTCGTGCGTCTGCGTGTGGGCAAGGAGAAGTGGATGCAGGGTTATCTGACCATCCCGCGCAGTGGCGGTCATTTCCCCGTGGTGCTCTGTCCGCCGGGAGCCGGCAGTCAGAAAATCTATCCGTCCGACTATTTCCCCAGGCAGGGGTGCGTCTATATGAAAATCGAGATTCACGACAACGACCAGTTGATGGCCGACGATGCCTACAATGAGATGCGGCAGAAGAAGTGCGATGGTTACATGCGCCGCGGCATGGCCTCGCGCGACACGTATTACTATAAGGACGTGTATGTGGGTTGTGCCCGTGCCCTCGACTTCCTCTGCTCGCTGCCTGAGTGGGACGGTAAAAACGCCATCGTCACCGGTGGTTCACAGGGCGGGGCACTGACCATCATCACCGCCGCCCTCAACGAGAAGACCACAGCGTGTGCACCTTTCTATCCGGCATTGTGCGACCTGACGGGTTTCCTGCATCATCGTGCCGGTGGCTGGCCCAAGTTCTTCAGCGGTTTCTACAAGGACGGCCAAATCGATATCCCGCAGGAGCAGGCGGTTGCCACCCTGCAATATTTCGATGTCGTGAATTTCGCCCGCCAACTGTCCGTCCCCACGTTCATGTCTTGGGGCTATAGCGACGACACCTGCTCGCCAACCTCTGTATGGGCAGCATGGAACGAAATCACCGCCCCCAAGGCCAATGACATCACCCCGTCGAGTGGGCACTGGCGTTTCCCCGCCAGTTGGGACAAATGCTGGCAGTGGATAAAGAGTCAGATGAAAGAATAAGCAATAGTTCCCCGTTTTCAGTTTGGAGTTTGGAGTTTGGAGTCGTTGATGATGAAAACTCGTAGTGAATTCCCTCGTGCATTCCCCCACACAGCAGAATGCCGTGGTTAGCGCCTCCCCTCCCCGCTGGCGGGGAGCGGGTCGGGGGTGGGGTGGAAGAGGATAAAAGATGAAAAACGAAAAATACCCCCGTGATTAGTTTCCCCCTTCTCCGAGTAGGGGTTAGGGGAGGTCCTTAAACTCCCAACTCCCAACTAACAGAACAGGTCGCTTAGCTCAAAATTATAGAAAAATTATCAGGAAAATTATAATAG
>Ga0247611_10000639_pt1 | contig 69305 bp, 66 predicted proteins | sample 177DNAGHGhighgp2_FD_192422 | JGI IMG/M metagenome (GOLD analysis project Ga0247611, IMG submission 192422) | Sheep rumen microbial communities from Palmerston North, Manawatu-Wanganui, New Zealand - 1770 DNA GHGhigh gp2 | ecosystem: Host-associated > Mammals > Digestive system > Stomach > Rumen...
TACATTATTAGTGACAGTTGAATAAAAAACAACTCTATCACTATAAGATAATTTATGATATGCATTTATGAATTCTTTTAAGTTCATAAGGACCTCCTTTATTCAGTGATATGGATTGATTATAACATAAAAAATGAGAAAAATCAATTATTAAATTCAAAAAAACTAACCCAAATAATTCATTATCATTTTTATTCCTTCGGTAGGTACGCAAAAGGTTCCATCCCTATGCTTGCAGCCTTCATATACGGTAAATATGTCAAACCATTTTACGCCTTCGACCTCTTCCTTTTGCAATACAAGGCTATTCTCATCTACCTCTTTATTATACACATACACAAAGGATACTTCATTATCCCTAAAGGCTTTGCCGTGAAATTCTTTTTCAAATTGCTTGCGAAATATTCCAACAAAGCTAAGGTCCTCTTTTTTAGCTCTGATTCCTAATTCCTCAAAAAGCTCTCTTAAGGCAGATTCTAGCGGCTCATCTCCCGCTTGTATGTGACCTGCCGAGGATGTATCATACATCAACGGAAACGAATCTTTATTAGCACTTCGTTTTTGCAGCAGAACCTCATATGAAGCTTCTTTTTTTCTTATGATCCATATGTGTGCAGTTCTGTGAAGAATTCCTTTTTTATGAGCTTCTTCTCTCGAAACTATTTTTCCGGTCGGTATTCCTTTTTCATCTGTAATATCAAATAATTCTTGCATTTTATTCCCCTTTCCATACAGATCCTCAGCCTGAATGTCATAAGAATGGTTAAAAGTAATTGCATATCCACCAATTGCAACTTTTCCATTCTAAAACAGATAACAAACATAGCGTCAGACATTTAAGTCTGACGCTATTAGAAACTTAATTAAATTTTTACGATATTTCTTATTCTGGCTGATCTTCAATTATTTCATTTTCAAGCTCTGCAAGATCATCTTCGTAATAATCATCGCCTGCTTCCTCAGCAGTTTCTGGAGCTTCGCCGATTTCCTCAGCAGTTTCGCCATCTTCTCCAATTACTTCTGGCTCATCTGGCTCTGGAGGTACATATCCTTCCGGAGCAGTAACCTCTCCTGTCTTTGTATTAAGCTTAAAGACAGTTCCATCAGGTGCAAGAGTACCTACACGAACCTTCTTATTGATCATACGGTAAGTACTGCTTAAATACTCTTCTCTCTTTATTTCATTACCATTTGAATCATAATAGATCTTATAAGACTTTGCTTTGATTAATGGATGAGAAGTTCTATCTGTTACAGTTTTACCAACTGCAAGAGATGAATCTGCAACATACTCAACGCCGGCTTCCTCTCTTGAAACCTCTTCGCCGATAAAGCCGATCTTCATTCCATCTGGCAATGGTCTTCCATATACTTCTACAGTTACCTGTCTTCCGCCGTAATATGCGTGAAGCGCTATAGGATAATCTGAAGAATTGGTAAACTTAAATTCAGGACCGCCCCATGATACAGTGGCATCAGTTCCGACATCTACATAAGAACTTGGCCATGTATGAGCTGTTCTGGTATCGACCTTAAGATCTGCCTTGACTACACTATGATAAATCATTGCATTAGCCTGGCATATTCCACCGCCAAGCTCTTGACGGAGTGCTCCTTCGTAAATACCGCCTGCTTCCTTAAAGCCCGCCTCTGCAGTTCTCTTTCCAATGTATGTATTGAAATCGAAGGATTCACCTGGCTGAAGAACAAGACCATTTATCTTCTGACAGATAAGATCGATATTTATGTTTCTGTTTGAATCAGAGGTTGTTGTTGAAGTAGTTGAAGAAACCTTGCAAAGGTAACCTCTTAAGAACTCTGCAGTAACCTCTGGCTCTACAGTCTTTACTTCTACTTCCTCTGAAATATTATAATTTCCATTATTTAACTCTGCCATTATATCAGCAGTAGCCTTTTCTACATCTACCTCGCTGCCGCTCTTTTCTTCTTCTATTATGAACTTGCAGGTATCTGTATCAAAACCGCTAGCAAGAGCATCAACCGGTTCAACATTAAGACCTGAAAGAGCATCCTCTACCATAGTCTTAACAGAATCCTCAGATGCCTTATAGGTAACCTTGAAGGCTGTGCTTCCATCTGCAGCCTTCTGACCGCTGATTGCCTTTTCAAGAACCTCTTCTAAATCATTTGTAAAGCTAAGCTTTGCTGCATCAGCTTCTACATTTTCACCCTCTGCCACAAACTTTATGGCAGCCTTTTTATCAGGAGCATCTGCAAGAATGCTTTCCTTTAATGACAAGGCCTCTTCTAGAGTTTTACCAGATAAATCAACACCATTTACTGTAACACCGTCTGTAAAAACTGCCTCCGTTACCTCGGTGACAGGCTGATTATCAGCAACAGCAGTAACACCAGGATTTGTATCACCTTCTCCTGCTTTCACTGAAGATTCATCCTTATCACCACTTGGCTTAGGTATGAACTTTGCTATCAGAACTATGACCATGATAAGCACAACAACAAGAACGGCATCAATAATAAGGAGATTACTCTTTGATTTTTTCTTCTTCTTCATTTTTTCTTCCCTCTTTAATTGCATATAATTGCATCAACTGCTAATACAATTGGTAACATTTAGGAATTTTTTTCTTCCCTATTCGTCCATTTTCATTCTAGCACTTTTTTTTCAATTTTTCAATCAAATATTGTTATTTTTGTATAGTTCATCTGCATTTAATTTTTTTTAAATTCAATATTTATTGTGCGGTTTTTCCTAAATAATTTCGTTATTTACTATCCCTGCCTAACGTTTATGTTCTTTAAACATTCTCATCATTTCATTAGTAAGGCTGAAATTATTAGGCTGAAGAATGATTTCCTCTCTCTTTACCCATTCGGCGTATTTGAGCTCATTTTCATCCATGTGGATTTCACCCTCACCGTCTGCCTCGCAGTAATAGCCTACAAGTATGTCCTGGGCCATCCCCCAAGGCTGAGACTTATAATAGGTTATGTTTTTAACCTTTATACCGGTCTCCTCTAAAACCTCTCTTGCTACGGTTTCTTCAAGAGTTTCGCCTATCTCTGTAAAGCCTGCTACTAGGGCATTGTGCGCATAGCCCCTTTTATATTTTGTAAGAAGAAGATATTCTCCCTTTATTACACCAACTATTACAGCAGGATTTATTCTTGGATAGATGATATTGCCGCATTCCGGGCATCTTAGTGCTCTTTCTCTATCATCAAGCACCAGCTTTTTACCGCATTTACCGCAGTAAACATTGTCCTTATACCATTTCCACAGATGATATGCTGTAAAAACTGCATAAACCTCTTTACCTATAAACTGATCTCTTACATCTCTTATGTAATAATAAGAGTAGCCCTCCCCCGCTGCGTTTTTATCATCAAGCTGCAAAAAGTATTTCTTGTCATCTATGGAAAAAAGATAAACTGATTTTTCGCACTGAGTATCACTAGCTACTGGGAACAAAACCTCCTGGCCATTTTTTCCTAGCAGGATTTCGCCTTTCTCATTAAAGCTTAAAATAAAATCGCCAGCTTTAATGTCACATTTTACAAACTCATTATGTAATTTACTTGGAAATATATCCTGTATCATCATCTATCTCCTATTTTAATTTTTTCCACTTTAAATTTTTAAGGCAGTACCGTTTTTACGATACTGCCACTATAATTTTTATTGCCTATATTATACATTATCTTTTAAAATGTTAAAAGCACTTTATTATTAATTTTTTTAATTTAGCAATCCTGTTGTATCTTGCTGTAAACCAAGGATTGGTACGCAGTTTTTTCAACTGTTCCTCAGTCAGCAGACCTTGTTTAGCCTTATTCTTCTGATTGTTCAGCCATACCGCAATGGGGTATTCATCTTTTCTTCTTGCGGAATAATATGGGTTCGTAAGCGGTTTTACTCCGGCAAGAGTGCGGTTACTATTCCGGCAAAGCGCAGTTCAAATACCGCGCAGGTATGTTTTTTGCTCAGGTATTTACAAACGGATAACCGATCTTATCAAGTTTCTTCATTTGCTCCGCAGAGAGCTTGCCTTTTTTATAGGCTCTGCGCTGTTCGCTTGCCCAAGAATACAGGTCATAGCCGCTTTCGCTGTATGTACCTTTCGGAACATAGGTAGTATCGTTCTTTTCAAGATATGCCTTTACCTCCTGAAAACGTTCCTCCCATGCATCAGACTTTTCAAGCTGTACACCCAGCATTTCAAAATGTGAGATATGCTTTTTCGGCAGTTTTCCTTTGCGATATTTTGTTTTACAATTAAAAACCCATCTGCCGAGTTTATAGCCGTCCCCACAGACTGTTTCTCCTGTCAGTGCTTCAACACCCTTTTCAGCAATAAACGCTTCAAGGTGCTGAAAGCCCTGTACATAGGAGCTACGCACACGTTCTTCTAAGGCAGTTTCCCATTCCATACCGATAGCTGATAAAAGCGTATAATGTTCATCAGGCATACTTCCGTCACGGTACTGGCTTTTTTGTTTTGAGAGCCAGTTCCCAAGTGGGAAATCTCCCTCGCAGTAAGCATAAGGCACTTTCAGGTCGCCATGCTTTTTAAAATACGCTTTTGCAATCTTATAGCGCTCCTGCCATTGTTCTTCATAGTATGTTGAACCGTACCGCAGACCGATTGCTTCGAGTTTTGCAAGCTGTTCGGGAGAATGCTTTTTCTTCCGCTTACCCTCTGCTATCAGCTTCTGTTCATTGAGCCATTTGGCAAGCCATACGCCGTTCACCACATACTGCGACGGGACATTCAAATCACCGTGTTCCTCAAAATATGCCTTAGCAAGCTGATATTTCTCCTCCCACGGATCGGGCTTTTCAAGTGTAAAGCCTATCTCACGGAGTCTGGTTATATGCTCATCTGAAAGTTTGCCGTTCGCATAAAAATATTGCTGACGGCGAGTCCATGCCCCCAGCCTGATACCCGATTCCGTTTGATAAGCTGCAGGCATATCAAATGTACCATTTTTTGTATGATACTCGCAGAGAGCCTGAAACGCATCATTCCATTGCTTTTCGTGCTTTGTATCCCAAATCATGCCAAGTATATCAAGGCGGGCTATCTGTTCATCTGTCAATTCTCGATAATTTCCTCCGCCCGTCCGCCTGCATGTGCGCATCTGTGAGAGCCAAAAACCGAGTTTTATGCCCTCACTGTCAACATAGCTCACAGGTACATTCAGCTCTCCATGCTCCCGATGATAACGCACCGCCGAAGCATAGAATTCCTCCCACAAATAATCAGGAACATCCCATATCATACCGATCTTATCAAGAGCTTCGATCCGTTCCGGGGACAGCAGTTTCGTTTTGATACCGCTTTTTTTGTAGCGCCGTATCTGTGCTATCCACCGTCCGATATCAACACCGTTTTCGTCAACGAATGTGGTGGGAATTTTCAGATCACCATGCTTTTCATAGTACGTCTTTGCGGCGGAATAGTATTTTCCCCAAGCCACATCGCTCGCCGACTCCCAGCGCATACCGATACTGTTCAGGCGGTCTATCTGTACCTGCGAGAGATTGCCGTTGACCTCGCCCTTATAAACACGCCGCTGCGTCATCAGCCACGAACCAAGTGCATAACCCTCCGGTGTAAAATATCTTTTTGGCACATCAAGGTTTCCGTTTTCGTCATAATACTTCTTCGCCTGCTCAAACATTATGTCCCAGGTCGCAGAGAGTGTTCCCTCCAGCTCATCAAACAGGCTCTTGCAGTCAGCCACTTTGTCAACAAGTTCAAATGTCTCGTTGACAACAAATCCCTCACCGCCGTGAGAACGGTAATACTGGATAGCGACCTGCATTTCTTCTTCGATAGCATCAATGCTGTACAGGTTTTCGATGTTGTTGACAATATCGAAAATGACAGGATTTTTCGACTTTGAAGCAGACAGCGCACGACCGATCTGCTGTTTATAAATTATGGGTGATATGGTCGGACGTAGCAAAATAACGCCCGATACATCGGGAACGTGAACTCCCTCATTGAGCGCATCAATGCAGTACAGCAGTTTCAAATGTTTTGGATCATTATCCGCTTTGAAGTCCGCAAATGATTTACTTGCCGTAGGATCATCGGAGTATACCGAGTAAATATGCGGCTTCTTATCGACCTTTCCAAACCACTCTTTTGCCTTACTCATCATGTCGGTCATGTGGTCGAGATTGGCGCAGAATACGATATATTTTCCCGTCCTGTCCTCGATATGCTTATCAAACAACACATCGAGATTTTCAGCCTTGTCAAGCGCACGGCGGAGTGCTTCAAGCACCTTTTCGGCGGCATCTCTTGTGGCTTTGCTTTTGGCGGAACGCACACGCTTTTCATATTTTTCAAGGTCTTGCTGATATGAAAATATTGATAGGATATACTTAGGCGGAGCGAGGATTCCACGCACGATTGCATCACCAAGCGTCATTTCACTTGCGACATTTCCGTCAAACAGCTCGTCCGTCATATCTCGCTGATTGTCGAGATAGCGGATAGCCGTCGCAGACAGACCGAGGACAGGTACATTCGGATATGCTTTCAGAACAGCATCAACGCCTGCACCCCAAAGCTCCGCACCACAGCGGTGGAACTCGTCGAGGATTATGTAGTCGGGGTTGATCTCCGCTATTTCGTCCTCGCTGACATTCATCAGCTTTGCGTAAGTGTAGAACTTGACGTTCTCCGGCTGATAGCCTTCGGAAGTCTCGGCAAGATTTTCAAGCTGGGTCTGGTATATGTATCGGGACGGAGAGAGCCAGCAGATAGTTTTGTCAGGGTTGTCCTCGCAGAGTTTGAAGCCGATGAAGGATTTGCCCGTTCCGGTCGGGTGAATCACGGCGGCTTTGCCACGTTCAGAGAGCATACGGACTACAGCTTCGTAGGCTGTTTTGTTATGCTCGAATAGGTTCATTGCCATGATCTTTCCCTCCTTTAAATAAAGCACCTCGAAAGGTGCTTTAACAGTTAATCTCTTCTAAAAATATCCCTTGTGTAAACCTTGTCCGCAACATCATCAAGACAGCTATCATAACGATTAGCGATGATTGCAGCCGATTGGTCCTTAAACTTTTCAAGATCATTCACAACAAGACTGCCGAAAAATGTCTCGCCGCCTTTCAGCGAAGGCTCGTAAATGATGACAGTTGCACCTTTCGCCTTGATACGTTTCATAACGCCCTGAATGGAACTCTGACGGAAATTATCGCTATTGGCTTTCATAGTAAGACGATACACTCCAACAATAAGAGGTCTCTCTTTTTCTGAATTCCACATTGATGAAGCTGTATAGTACCCCGCCTTATCCAGTACACGATCTGCAATAAAGTCCTTCCTTGTCCGATTACTCTCTACAATGGCTTCTATCAAGTTCTCAGGAACATCCTGATAATTTGCAAGAAGCTGTTTGGTGTCTTTAGGTAAGCAGTATCCGCCATATCCGAAACTCGGATTGTTATAATGGCTTCCAATACGTGGATCCAGACACACACCATTAATAATATCCTGTGTGCTAAGACCTTTCATTTCAGCATAAGTATCCAGCTCATTGAAATATGACACACGAAGAGCAAGGTACGTATTAGCAAATAGCTTTACAGCTTCCGCTTCCGTAAATCCCATAAATAGCGTATCAATATCAGGCTTTTCTGCACCTTCCTGAAGTAACTTTGCAAAAGTCTCTGCTTTCTCTCTGGTTCCTTCATCACACCCAACAATAATACGACTCGGATACAAATTGTCGTAAAGAGCTTTTGACTCCCTTAAAAATTCTGGGCTAAATATAATTCTATCAGTTTGGTATTTCTCTCTGACGCGCTCTGTATATCCAACGGGTATCGTAGATTTGATTACCATGGTGGCATTATCTGATGATTTCAAAACCAGCTCTATAACGCTTTCTACAGCAGAGCAGTCAAAGAAATTCTTCTGCGGATCATAATTTGTTGGAGCGGCAATAATAACATAGTCTACATCATGATATGCGTTAGTAGCATCTGTAGTTGCTTGTAGTTGTAAATGTCTCTCTCCAGACTTTGCCTCCGCAAGATATTTTTCTATATACTCATCTTGAATAGGGCTGATATAGTTATTCAGCTTTTCAACTTTTTCAGGAATTATGTCAACGGCGATAACATCGTTATGCTGTGCTAATAATAGTACCGTCGATACGGTAAAAGGAGCCCTCCTCAATAATGGGAACTGGAGAACCGAGGCGATACTCTGCGTAGGGATAGATAAGGGTTGATACCTTGAAGTCTGTCAAACTCATTTTGCAACCCAAGGCTCATATGTGCCAAATTCCAGAATATCAGCTATACGTTTGCAGGCATGGCCATCGCCATATGGATTACAAGCCTTGCTCATCTTCTCATATTCGTCCTTGTTTTCGAGCAGCAGTTTAAACGTGTTATAGATCGTCTCCTCGTTGGTTCCCACCAGACGGAGAGTTCCAGCATCAACACCTTCGGGTCTCTCAGTTGTGTCACGCATTACCAGTACCGGTACACCGTAAGAAGGGCACTCCTCCTGGATTCCGCCTGAGTCAGTCAGGCAGAGAAACGAACGAGCTTCAAAGTTGTGGCAGTCAAATACCTCAATCGGCTCAATGATATGGATTTGCTTGCAATCGCCCAATTCTTCATCCGCAGCCTGACGCACAACAGGGTTCATGTGAATCGGATAAATCGCCTTGCATTCAGGATGTTCATCCAACACGCGCCGAATTGCCCGGAACATATGGTGCATGGGTTCGCCTAGGTTTTCTCTTCTATGAGCCGTAATAAAAATGAGCTTGCCATCGCCTACCCAGTCAAGTTCAGGATGTGTGTAATCCTCCTTGACGGTGTGCTGCATAGCATCAATGACAGTATTGCCTGTGATATAAATAGTATCCGGATTTTTGCCCTCCGCTTTCAAATGGTCAGCGGCCAACTGTGTCGGAGCAAAGTTATACTGGCTCACGATACCCACCGCCTGACGATTGAATTCTTCCGGATAAGGAGAATAGATGTTATAAGTCCTAAGACCCGCTTCTACATGCCCAATGGGGATCTGCTGGTAGAAGCACGCCAGAGCCGTTACAAATGTAGTGCTCGTGTCTCCATGCACTAACACCACATCCGGTTTTTCCTTCTCTAATACCCCTTTAATTCCATTGAGGATATTCGTAGTGATATCGAAAAGGGTTTGCCGGTCTTTCATGATATTCAGATCATAGTCCGGAACAACACCGAAAGTTTCCAGAACTTGATCCAGCATTTGGCGATGCTGGGCTGTAACGCAAACCACAGTCTGAATGCCCTTTCTCGTTTTCAGTTCATTGACAAGTGGGCAAATCTTAATTGCCTCTGGTCTGGTCCCGAAGACCAGCATCACCTTTTTCATAGTCATACCTTCCTTTCGATAAAAGACATTCCAAAATGTATAATTGCTTTCAGCTCATTGCGCGACACGAAGAGCACAGCAAGATACAGGGCGATAATGAAGATAAAGGAATATGGAACTTCAAAGATTATCAGGAGCGCAGCAATAATAATTGCGGCAATTGAAACAATTGTTTTTGTTATGCCAATATCAATCGTTACTAGTTTCTGAACCATAATCAGTCTTACGAGCCATACAACAAAGAAGCTTATTGCTGTAGCGACGGAAGCCCCGATTGTACCGATGGTTCTTAAGAGGATGTAGTTCAGAATTATATTTACAACAGCCCCCGCAGCTACAGACACAAACAGGCTCTTTGTCTTTTTTGCTGCCCTATATGCTGCAGCAAGAAATCCACTATAAGAAGAAAAAATAGCGGCAAGGCTAAGCATTGGAACATACTTCCAGGCCTCAAAGAATTCCTTTCTGAAAAGAAAACCTGCAACCGTTTTTGTCAGTATCATTGTAAACATGAAGCCTGTGATACTGATAAGATTCAATCCGGCATAAACCTTTGAATAGAATTGACCTTGATCCGAGTCTCCATAGGAACTAATAGCTGAAATCTGCCATGCCTGAAGAAAAATATTCAGTATAGTCGTGATTATAGTAGGGATTTTATGGGCTACACTATAAACACCGCTTTCGCCAAGCCCTTTCATGTTAATGATCATGTACTTATCTATACTGGTATTAATAAACCAAGCAAGAATCGTAGGGATCATCGGAATGCTGTAGACAAGCATTTCCTTGAACAGTTTCTTGTCAATTCGGAACGGAACAAGATATTTCCAAAGCTTCCCCCCTATAATCATCAATACGATTGGTATGCAGTAACCAATAATGATGCTTAATAGATATCCCGTTAATCCGAGTTTTAATACGACCAGAAAGACAATATTGCAGCTTATCGTTACAATCGTTTGCACTATCCCCTGTATTGCGAACAGGGCTGTTTTTCCTATACCTTTAAGAAAGTTCGTAAAGCATCCGCTTATATTGAATAAAGAATAGGTAACAACGAAGTACATCCAATAATCTGACAAAGAGCCATCGATCAAAACAATCAAAGGCTTAATCAGGCACAACATAACAACTGACAGCAACGTAAGAGATAGGGAATTTGTTAGTACTTTCCCCTTATCAGCTTCTTTATCCAAAGCGAATCTCAGAGTCGCATCTGCTATAGCCAACGTCAATATCGGATAAACCATATTGATGGTTGTTGAGATTAAGTCGGCTACACCATATTCAGTTGTTGCCAGGATACTTGTATATAGAGGGGTTAATAAAAACAGAAGGATCTTCGACCCAAAATTGCTGATCGCAAACAGCCCTGTATCAACAGCTAAGCTTTTTGCTCTCCCCCTATTAGTAGGTTGTTCTGCCATATTCTATATTATCCTCCAGGGAACACATTCAAATGCTCTTCAGATAGTCAACAAAGCCGTTAATCTCCGCTCTTTCTCTTCTCAATGCATCGGCTATTCTTTGTTTCTGATGTTCCGCTTGGATAGCTTTATAGTGTTCCTTTATTCTCGCAAGCGTATCAAGCTCGTTCAGTGTAAAGTAATAATCTTGAAGATTGAGCCTTGTCAGCAAGTCCTTTGTTTTGGTAGTATATTTCCTTCCGTATTCACTTTTCTCTTCCGTGGTAAATGTCGGAGTTCCATTCTGCAATGAAAAGATCGTTCCATGAAAGAAGCTGGTGAATGTTGCTTTGAAGAACTGAAATACGCAAGCCCACTCCAATGGATTCAGATCGTAAATATAGGCGTTTGCGTATTTATTCTGTGCATATATTGCAACGAGCTGGGCATCCTCTCCAATTGTTTCCCTTGCAATGCTTCCAAGCCAGTTACCACCCATCACGGCATAAATATCTCTTGAAAAATCAATTCCTTTTTCTTCAAGTTTTCTTCTGAGCCTATCCCTCATCTCCGAAGTATTATAAACATCAAACGGGAAAAACATAGAGGGATCGGGCGTATGTTTGTAGCCGGATACCCCAAGGAAATCCAAATAGTTCTCCGTTTCAGCGTCTCTGACTCCTATAAAAGAGAACTGTGCGATCCGAGCACCGGCCGCTTTCTTCTGCTCCTCCGTTAGATCCCTATAGGCCATTCCGTATGAGGACGCCGCATAGCTCATTTTAATCGCGTTGATTGAATCATCAAGCTGATACGGGTTTGGCCTATGTGTTTGAAAATCGTTCCAAATTGCATCACTGCCAACGACTACTACATCAAAATGCTGATCATTGATATATTGAAAAATATCTGTATTGTTGTTGAAAACCCCTCCGTTAGGCGACAGCGGCAGATTCGATAAGGCATTTATGAAGAGATTAGATTGTTTCCTCTTCATTCCTATGTATCGCGGATCGTGCAATTCTTTAATCGCCATCTGTTTCGCTGATGAAAGCATTGCCCGCATATTATGGCTATCGATATTGCCTCGTCCAAAAAACATGTCAACCAGCCTGGTTGAATAGTAATCGCTCATTTCTTTTGAGTTTACATCGATTACTTCAACATTTGCTTCCGGTAACTCGGTTTTAATTTTGTTCACCAATGATAGGCATTGCAAAAAAGCTCCATAGTTGTGAGCTCTATGAAAAGTCATAATGCCAATCTTCATCCGTACACCTCTTAGTCGAATAACGCTTTCCTAATCATTTCTTCTGTTTGAGCCTGCTCATCCTCGAATTGCCTGAGGAGATTGTTACAGTTTTCTACAAATGTATCTCTGTCGAAGTTTGCAACGTATCGTTCTATCTGCTCCAGTAGATCCGTTTCAGAAGCATCTACGGCGAATCCAACGCCTGCGCTTACAATAACTTCGCCAAGATACGTTCCCTTGTGAGCCATAATTGGGATTTTATAGATCAGAGCATCATACAACTTGTTCGGTAAAGCATGCCGAACAACCTCAGAATCATTACCATATACCGCATTGATAATATCGCATCCCTGGTACAGCTTTTCTTTCTCACTGTTATTGAACACGCCGGTAAATGAGACGTGATTATAATTGTGATCTGAGCAGTACTTCTCTATAGGACACGAGGCATTAATTGCACCGGAAAAGGTCAGTCGGTAACGAGTATTTACCGTGCAGTCCGCAAGAGCACAATTCTGAGGGTAGTAGCCAACAAGACCTATATATGCGATGTTAATATCAGGATTTCTGAAGCACTCACACGTTTGATGAGGTACATAGTTTGCGGGCATGTTATGCGCAACAGTATATTTATTTCCTTCAGGAAGCCATTTCAAAAAGCCTTTGGAGCTAATGACGGTGATGATTGAATGATTGATGACAGTCTCCTCTGCTTTCCTGAACCAGCTGCTGCTTTCGTCTGAGTAATCTCTAATGTCTAAGATGTATTTCTTGTTCCACCGGGAGATACACTTATCGACCAATTTAATCGGTGCCCAAGGTGTTAAAAAGACAATTTTGTCAATCCCGTTTTTCTTTACGCTTTCAATTACAAATCTTCTCCAATTTAAATACCGTCGTACTCCGGAAAGTTTACCCTTTCCATTGTATGTGAAGGTAATATGCTTTTCTTCGAGCTTCTCCTCCAGTTCATGTTCATTTATAATCAAGTAGTCATTCCCGCTGTCTACGATTACCTTTTTGTAGAGAGAAAGATATGGCATATACCTGATTGAATGGCAACTAATAAGCCCGATTTTCATACCCCTCTCTCCTTTCCATTCCTTCACAAAAAGCGATTGGTGCAAGACATAGCTCCATCAGATACGGATAAATAATAATGTGACTTGTGACCATCAGGATGAAATAATTTACGCAGGTAAAAGTGGCTACTGTATTGTAATCTTCAAAATTATGCACTTCAAAACTTTTTGTCCTTTTAACAAGCCAAACAATGAACGACATTGTCATGATCAGGCCAATAATACCGTAGTTCGTCAGCATCTCCAAATAGTCATTGTGCATGGTCAGCTCAACGTTAGAGCCACTGTAACTATAGGTTATATTATTCCCGAAAAAGATATTCAGAATATTCCCAGACCACCACCTTGCGAGGCCATAGCTCCAAATGGCAAACCTGCCATTCCAGTTATCGTCATTTGAGGTATCAAACCTATACAGGTAATTTGAAGAGATATTTTCAAAAACGTTTGTGCTGTAACTTAGGGCAACTATGGCAACCAAAGCAATCAAAATTAATACAAACTGATATGTCCTTATCTTCTTACGAGTAAACGCACGCCAACTATAGACTACCGCATAAGCCACAAGAAGTATTACTGCTGTTCTCTTTTTTGAAACAATGGTAGCTACTATCAACAACGCAGTTGCAGCGTACTGGAACAACTTCTTTTTCGATAGAAATATAGTAGGGAATATTGCATATACAAGGTATATGTAATTGGCGTATCCCCAGTTACGCAGTCCTCTTTGAGGCTCCACATATACTATATAAATTACACTCCATAGAATGATAAGCAAATAAGCAAAATCCAGTTTGTTGGACTTCCTGCTTGCCAGATTACCAATCTTAACTGTTAAACCGGCATTATCTTCGGAGACCAGAGAAATCAAGGTATATGCTACAATAGGAGCGGCTCCGTGATAAAACAAAGTTGGTAATTGGCTAAACGAAACCCCACTATAAATGAATTGGCGCAGAAAAATCCAAACACATAACACTATCACACTTTTGGGCGTTTTCAGGGCAGCCTTAGGCGACAACAGCAACATACCCACCATAAGGATGTCCACAAAAAGTATCATTATCATGTAGCTGTTCGCAATCACAGTACTAAAGAAATACGTGAGTGTAAGCAGAACAGCCAGTATCAATATTGATATCCTAGCTAATTGTCTCATGCTTTCTCTCTCTCTCGATGCGTTTCAAAATATAAGAGCTTCTTCATGCGCGTATACTCAGCAAGAATCCGATTTCCGCCATATTTTCTTGTGATCTGATAGCTTTCATCTATACTACGTTTGAAGCTATTATCTGTTGTTCCTCCGGTACGAAACATACTTAACGCATACGGCGTCTCCTGGAAATGGGCTCCTCCTAAATACATTCTCAAAAGAAGTTCCCTATCCATTGAGTTTCTATATGTGAGATCATACTGTCCGTACTTCTGGTATGCACTTTTACGAATAAAAGTAGCGGGATGGGAAATGACCATCTCATATCTCAGTTTGCTAATATCTATTTTTCTATAATTCTCTATCCTATAAACCATTGGAACCTTCTCCACGGTTGTAAAGGACGCGACCCTACCATAGAACACATCTGTTTCTTCTTTCATCGTTTCAAAAACATGTTCTAAAGCGCCGTTAAGTAAAAGATCATCAGCATTTATGATGCCAATTACATCTCCGGTTGCTTTATTAATTCCCTTATTAAAGGCATCGCTAATGCCTCTGTCCTTCTCAGAAATAAGACAGTCAATTTTATCCTTATATTTCTCAACAATATCAAGAGTCTCGTCTGTAGAGCCACCATCAATTATGATATATTCGGTATCCTTTGTTTTTTGACCGATAATACTACAAATTGTTTGTTCAATTGTCTTCGCGGCGTTCCACGATATTGTTACTATTGAAATCTTCATCGAACCCGACCTCTTGATCTTTTACTTTATATACTATGCTGTACCCCCCGAGGTTTATACAGCTTCATCTTTATTGCAACGCCCTTTATAATCTGCCTCACACTTTGCTTTGGGAAAAACTTTAATACTAATCTATCATAGTTGGATCCGCTCTTGATTGCAGTAAAGAATTCATCTCGTTGTGCTGGTTTTCCGCTCGGACGATTTAGCTGCCCGTTTTCAGCAACAGCTTTCTCAACATTGACGTCAACGAGATTCACATCAGCATCAGCGAGCAGCTTCTGGCCCTTTTCCGTCATACAGAGAATCAGCGATAATCCTTTTGGTAGTTCACCTGATAACTCTGTTCCCCAGTTATCTCCTAGTGTTATGTCAGATACACGAGGTCTGCACGCATATTGGCAATTATAACAGCCTTCTGTATAGTTCAAAGCGTTAAGGAACGAGATCAGATACCTATCAACAGTACCTTCCATAGCAACTGACTTTACGTTTAATCCCATTTTTCCTTTCGTTCTGAAACGGATATCATCCAACGATGCAATGTCCACTCCATGCTGTTTCAAAAATATCTTCAGCAGTTCTAAGGAAGGTGTTCCGTGGCAAATCAAGTCGGCGCAGTATAAATCATCCTGCTGCCTCTCCGGCACAAAGTTCTTTATCGCTGCAACTTGACACGGCAAACCAACGAATAAGACTTTTTCTCCCTTTTGCAGAAGCTTTGATACATCATTATAAGCATTGAAGGGATTTGTCTTAACATATTTTGAACCTGCAAATCTGCATGCTTCTTCAACGTTATTTGTAATGTGAAAAGAAAATTCACCCTTACCAAAGTAACAGGAGCATACGTACCCTCCGCTTTCGATAAAGCTCCGAGTCAATGCTGCTGCTATACCACCAGAGGATGAAGTCTTTCTTATTTCCGTATCATTTGCCCACCCCTGATGCCACTCAATAGGCTCGTTCTTCTGAACCAAATTATGATTTGGGCAAACTCGCTCACACATTCCACAGTGAACGCATAGCTCCTCGTTTATTTCAGCATAAACTTTGTCGACTGAGTCAACTAATCTAATTGCTTTTTTCGGGCATATCGCTTCACATGCTCTGCAACCTGTGCACTGATCTGCTGGACATACTGTACTCATCAGTTATAATCCCTCTATCGAATCCAAGAACTCGTAGGTTCTTCGCCTTTCGGCACTAAAACGTTCTTCGATTGCCTTATAATCGATTTCTTTTTCTGCCTCAATACGAGCTTCCTCTTCGCATGTCACCAGTCTGTCAGTTTGACCTACCAACCGAAGCAGGCTTTCTATCCGTGAATTGAATTCATTTCGAGGCACCATGATAAACTGCTTCTCAAGATTTAGTGAAAAAGCCAGTCCATGGAATGAATTCGTTACAACGAAATCAGCATAATAGAATAAGGATAAGAAATCAGCAGGCGATCTGTGGGTGAAGAGCCGATCGACCAGCAGAGGTTTCTTCATCTCCCAGGAAATCTTTACAAGTTTCAGCCCCTTCTCATCTGCTATTTTCCTTGCATATTCAGTGGCGTGATTATCCTCGTTATATAAAAGCATAAGAACAAGGTAGGGTTCTTTAACGAGTCTTGGAGATGCTATATTCAACCACTCTTCTTTGTTTAACATTAAAGTCGGATCAATCAGGTGGGTGGGAACTTCCAGCCCCATGCCTGTTATAATCTCTACAGCTGAGTCCTCCCGTACGGAGATTTTCTCGTATCTACTGAGTAATCTCTTGGTCTCTTCGATTTCCCCATTATCTAACTCTGTCTTCCCAAAACTTGAAACAAACGCAATTCTCCGAGCATCCTCTGGAAGAAAGTCAAGAAAATAACCTCTGTCAATACCCTCGTTATACTGACTATTCCATGTCTGATCACTGCCGGTAACATACACATCAGCGACTGGAGGCGCCTTTTGTAATTCTTCCGCTGTTATATATTTCTTTGTCAGATTAAGTCTTTTTTTTACAAATCTGCCAAAGGTATTTTCTTTTAAGATGAATGATCCTATTTTTGCAATTCGGTAGAGTATATTACTCTGACCTTTAGCACCTTTTCCCCAAAACAAACGCCATTTTGTTCTTTGTGGTGTGATATAGTCAATTATCTTTGTGTCGTGACCGCGTTCTTCAAATACTCGCTGAGTAGCATATGCTTGTAAGACTGAACCATAATTATAAACTCTATGTAATGTAACTATCGCCACTCTCATTTGTTATAATTCCTCTCACGTTTTAAATATGCATATGATAAAATCCTTGACGTATTTCTTATACCTAAAACACTCAACATAACAGAAATTATCTTTCCTCTGGTGGAAGCAAGATGTTTTTTCAACCATTTTGCTTCTTTCATCAAAGTATATGCTTCATCCGTTCTTTCTGTAACCCTGCAAAAATGTACAAGAGCCACAGAATACTCGTATGCTACCAAGCTCAGTGCATACTTTTCTTTTTCACCTTTTGGAATCTTTTCATCTGAAAGAAGTTTAATTGAATCTCGAATAAAAATAACTAAATTCCAAAATGATTTATTAATTCCAGTTGTCGCACTTGTAATTGACCCATCCCGACTTTGACGATACTGATAATAATCCTGTTCGCACACATCAAATGATTCTGCCGCTAGTATACACCTTAAAGTAAACCCTAAATCTTCCGCTAGTCTCCTGTCAGAAGGAAAACGAAGAGAATTACTCTCTAAGAACTTACGCTTGTAAGCCTTAGTACATGCACTTCCTGGGAACTTAGTTAAACTCGCTATATATCTAACAACATCTACACTATTTTTTCCCTTTATTTCCACGCGTGATATCGGATCATCAAGAGAATCTTCTTTTCCATCTGGATAGAATTTTTTCCCGGAAAGGAAATAATAATCTGCTTTCGTTTTCCTGATACAATTCAAAATAGCACCTAAACTTCCTTTTGCGATCTTATCATCTGAATCAACAAAAAGAATATATTCTCCAGTAGCATTATCAAGTCCAACATTACGAGCAGAAGACAATCCACCATTCTCTTTGTGAATTGCTTTAATAATTGTATTATTTTCAGACAATAAATCACAAATCTTTCCAGATTGATCGGTAGAACCATCATCTACCAAAATAATTTCAATGCTATTTTCTCCTTGGTCTATAATACTTTCAACGCATTCTTCGATATAATCTTGGACATTATAAACCGGAACAACTATACTGAATTCTACCAAAATCATTTCCTCTTCAAACAAGATGTTCTATAGTCTCAGCCACTACCTTTTTCTTATCAAATACTGCTTCCATATGTTTGCGACCTTCGCATCCCATAAGTGCTCGTCCTTCTGAACCAATCGCTATCATCTTTGCCATTGACGCATAGAGACTTTCGATATTTTGGGGCTCACAGAGATAACCACTCACATCTTCAATAACTGCTTCCTTGCATCCAGGAATGTTAGATGTAATGACTGGACGCCCAGACGATGCACTCTCTAAATTTGTGTTAGCCATCCCCTCATGGTAAGAAGGGAGAACAAAGCAGTGACAATTCGCTATAAACGGGCGTACATCATCCTGAAAACCGTGATAATTCAGCCAGCCCTCTTTTTCAAATTTGCGGATAACGTTCTCATAGTTCTCCTCATAACCGCCTAAGACATCGAGAGTGCAGTTCACGCCATCCTTTCTCAGCATTCGCATTGCCTTGAAAAGCTCATTCACTCCCTTTTCACGCATGACTCTGCCGATAAAAAGAAATCTCACAGGCTCTCTGTCGGTTGGGTAGTCTATGTACGGAAACTTTTCAATATTGACACCTGCACCGTTGAGCAGGAAGGTTTTGTTCTCGGGGACTATTTTTTCATCAATGAAGATCTGACGGTTCTCGCAGTTCTCAAAGAACACGACCTTTGCTTTTCTCAGGCTGACCTTGTACATCGTTGTGACAAGTGTACGGAGTGCGCCTTTTTTCTGGAAAGCAGTGCCAAGTCCTGTGATGTTCACCGCATAAGGTATCCCGTGCAGCTCGCAGGCGAGGCTGCCGTAGATGTTGGGTTTTATGGTGTAGGTTATCACAAGATCGGGTTTGACTTTTTTTAGGAGTTCCATGTAGTAGATGAAAAGCTCCATGTCTTTAAAAGGATTTAGACCTCTGCGGTCAACGGGTGTGTCAATAAACTTGCACCCCATTTTTTTCAGCGGTTCAACCATGTCGCCATACGGCAGTGATATATAGATTTTGTTCTTTTTCAGAAGCTCTGCTATGAGTTCCTGTCTGAACTGGTACAACCCCACATCATTATTAGCCAGAATCAAAACCTTTTTCATCTGTACTTCCTTACCGGCACACCAATATATGTGCCTTCCTCCTCAATATCTTTTATAACCACTGCTCCTGCACCTATCGTACAGTTTCCGCAGATATCTACATTGTTGCTTACTGTTACCCCAGCGCCGATCCATGTAGATTCGCCAACATTCACAGTACCACACAGATGTGCACCAACGGCAACATGAACATAATCATCAACAATACAATCGTGATCGACCGAGCTGCAAGTGTTTATGATAACGCCATTACCGATTTTTGCACCCGAATTGATGACCGCACCTGCCATAACAACTGTACCAATTCCTATTTTCACATCATCGGCAATTACAGCATCAGGGTGAATAAGTGTTACTAACGATTTATTTCTAAGCTGTTCCTGAAATTTTTTTCTGATCGAAGCATTGCCGATCCCGATAAATACATCATTATCAATCTCAAGAGCCTTATCAGTTTTGCCAACAACCGGATAACTGCTGCAATATCTTAGTTTTTCATCATCGTCAAGAAATTCAATCTCATCATAACCACTGAGCTTTGCAATGTCTGCAACTACTTTTCCATGACCTGATGCACCAATTATCGTCAGTTTCATACGTTTATTCCGGTTCCCTTAAATTCTTCCATCGTAGCCTGCCCCTCTTGATTTATACCCTCATGCTTTAGCGTAGTTACAACAGTTTCCATCAAGATGTACAGGTCACCTTTGAAAGTGATCTTTTTAACATATTCCGTATCGTATTCAAATTTCTGCTCCCAGCTTATAGCATTTCTGCCATTTGCCTGAGCAAGACCCGTTAGTCCAGGACGAACATCATGTCTATGCTTTTGTTCTTCATTATATAAAGGAAGATACTTTACAAGCAATGGGCGAGGCCCGATAACAGCCATATCTCCTTTTACCAGATTTATAAGTGAGGGCAGCTCGTCAAGCGATGCTGTTCTGATAAACTTTCCCCACTTGTTGTTTAAGCGTATCTCATCCGGTAAAAGTTCTCCGGTCTGCGGATCACGCTCATTGGTCATTGTCCTGAATTTAATAAGCCGGAATGTCTTTTCGCCCCTGCCCGGACGTTCCTGAGTAAAGAAAGGATTTCCATTCATCTTTACTGCACCAACAACTGTTAACACAAGAAGAATCGGGCTAAAAACTATCAATGCCCCCGTACTCAAAAAGCAATCCAACGGTCTCTTTATAAACCTCTCATAGACACCATAAGGCTTATGCCGAAGTTCTTTGCCATAGTTTTTCAATTCATCAATTCTCTCACCGATGAAAGCGATACCGCCTGCAACCGCCGCAAGAGCCGAAATACAACCTATTATCTTCAAGCCACTTTTTATGTACTTATTCATTCAAAGCAACTCCTGATGATCTGAATAATAATATCCTGTTCTTCTTCCGTCATCTTGTTGTCAGACGGCAGGCACAGACCTCTGTTGAAAATATCTGCACCTACATCGACACAGCCATTATCAGCAATGTACGCATTGCTTCTTGCCCTGCCATTGCCCTGTGCTGTGATGAATGGGAAACTACTGTAAAACGGCTGCAAATGCATCGGTTTCCAAATTGGTCTGCCCTCAGCATTGTACTTAACAAGAGTTTCAAGTATTTCAGTCGGGCAAGTCTTACCTTTTTCATGGATATAAAGGGCTTCTCTGCCGCTTCTTACCTGTCTGCACATTGCATTTTCGTCTATCAGCATACATGACAGCCAAAAGTTCGGGATGGAGTTTTCTTCATCGTATGGATTCATTGTTACGGGCAATCCCTTAAATCCTGCCTTATACCTTTCGTATATACGCCTCTTTGCTTCAATATGCTCAGAGAGACCGTTTTCAAGCTGCCCACGCACAATTCCGGCGATAATGTTGGAAATACGATAATTAAAGCCAAGTTCCTCATGTTCATACCACGGAGCAGCTTCACGGCTCTGCGTAGACCATTTACGAACCTTGTCAGCGATTTCTTTGCTGTCAGTCAGGAACATACCACCTGATGAACCCGTAATGATCTTATTGCCATTGAAACTAATGCAGGAGTAGGTAGAGCTGCCTGTCTGCACCCACTCGCCGTCAGCATTCTTATATGTAGCACCGAGACTTTCAGCGGCATCTTCAATCAGAACAGCACCGTGCTTATCGCAGATTGCCTTAATCTCATTGATTTTCGCAGGAGTACCGTATAAATGTGCAATGACCACGATTCTAATGTCTGGATATAAGGCAAACGCATTTTCCAAACTTTCAGGACTCATATTCCATGTATCACGCTCGGAATCAATGAAAACTGCTTCACCGCCCTCATAGAAGATTGGTTCACAGGTAGCTGCAAATGTCATATCAGATGTTGCAACTCTGTGTCCAGACAAAACGTGTGTACCGGGCTTCGGCATTCCATATATCTTTTCGCCTGCCGCTTTTAACGCAAGGTGAAGCGCCGCAGTACCGCAGGACAGTCCAACAGCATACCTCTGTGAGAGCATTGCAGAGATCTCAGATTCGATTGCGTTCACATTATCGCCTGCTGTTGTGATCCAGTTATTATCAAAGGCATCTTGTACCCATTTCAGCTCGTTACCGTGCATCGTAGGAGATGACAGCCATATCTTCTTTTCAAAGGGTTTGATTTCCATTGTCGGGTTACTTCCTTTACTTATGATAATGCCGCTTCACCTGCATAGTTGAACGGCACGTTAACTTTCATTTCTTCTGCTTCGATTACTATTCTACCGTCTTTGGTATACAGCGACTTTACTGTATACCGTTTTGAAAAATCGTAATTTCTTCATTGATGTGCTACAATATCTATAAGAGTATTTTCCTAAAGTTTCATACTTTCAGAATACACATTCAAATCCGGCGCATTTTTCACCGTTTTCGACACGGCATGACAAAAAATCTGACGGTATAAAACTTCAAACGAGTGCTTGCAGACGATCCATGCAGGCACTTTTTCTGTCCATAGACGAGTGCAGATACACGGACATTGTGATATTTGCATTAGAGTGTCCGAGCAGTTCGGAGAGCGTCTTTATATCAAAATCCTGATGCAGAGCATTTACAGCAAAGGTATGACGGAGCGAATGGTACTTGCGTGACGGTACATTTGCTTTTTTTAACAGAGCCTTGTAACGGTAGGAGAAACAGCGGGGTTCTACCACCTTTTCAGTTCCCGAAAGAATATAATCGGTGTCTTTGCCACGATACTCTCTCAGCATATCGATCAGAAAATTGGGCAGTGGAATGTCACGGACGGAGGACTCCGACTTCGGTGCAGTGACCTTGACGGCAGATTTACTTTCTGAGCCAAAGGTCGCAATACGCTGAACGGTCTTTGTCACATGAAGCATTTTCTCGTCAAAGTCAATATCTGCCCATTTCATGGCGCAGGTTTCCCCGATACGCATACCCGTGAACAGTGTGAGCATTACTCCGCAGCCTGTATTGCTGTGTTCAGCCCTGACCGTGCTGATGATCTTTTTCTGCTCCGCAGGCGAAAAGAACGATGCTTCCTTTATATTTTTCTTAGGCAGCTTGGCGTTTTTGACCTGATTAGCGTAGTTATGGTTGATCTCCGCCCACCTTGCAGCCGATTTCACCATGATAACCATGTCGGATATGTACTTCGGAGAAAGCCCCTCTGTGAGTTTGTCCGTGATAAACTTATTGATACCGCCAAGATAGAGACGGTCATACTTCATCTTGTCAAAATACGGTATCAGGTGCTTTTCCAGTTTATGGCGGTAGCTTGCGTAGCTGCTCTCCTTGATCGATGGTCTGCGTGCTTCAAGCCACATCTTCAAAATATCTATTACAAGCAGAACGCATCTGACTGACGGTACAAGGACTTCACTGCGGAGCTTGTCGAGCTTTTCCTTTGTTTCCGTGTACGATCTGCCGTAAACAGACCGATATTTCTTAGTTCCTTTGCAGTAATATCGCCCTTCCCAGCGCCCGTCTGTACGGTGATAAATGTTGTTTCCTCTCTTTGCCATGACTATTCCCTCCAAAATGACGGTATGATTGACGGCTAAAACTCCATCTTATCGTCTTAATTCTACACATAAAACCAATTCTTCCATGCCGCTCAACTGTCAGTTGCTACAAATCAGAATAAAAACTGTGACAATCCTCTAAATCGCACTTGACATTTATGTTGTTTTGTGCTAAAAGTATAAAGTAAACATTACAAAATGTTTACCTATGTGGTTTGCCGTACCCATTCTATCCCGTTTGTTCGGCAGATCATGTGTTTTTATGATTATTTCGATTTTCCAAAAGTATGAAACTTTTGGACTTTTTTTATTATACAACCGTTGTTTTACTACGCATAAACGGCAGACCTCTTTGCGAGAATCTGCCGCCCCTCCAACTTCAGACCCGGTGGGAATGAAGTTATAGCTTCCAGTAGAAATTAGCACTCAAATCAAAGATAATATGAAAACCGCCTGTAAATCAAGAATTCTCTTGATTTACAGGCGGTTTTTGTTATACTAATTGGGTTGGTATACATACTAATATAGGCTAGGTGAAAAGATATGTAACAGGATCTATAGTGACTCGACGCTCTCCAAGTTTATCAGTGAGATCTCTGTGGAAGACAGTGTGGCATTTCAGAACGAATGGAACAGCATCAAAAAGAAAAAAGAAGAGTAAGTGGCCCTATTCGGAGATTATGGCATATATCAAAGGGATATCGGATAGTGAGGAATAACAAAAAAAGCCCGGGTTTTTCGGGCTCTAACAATAGTCAATGGCACCAAGGAAGTAGTCGAGGAGTTCTTCAGGAGATTAATGAATAGCATAGAGACATTATTTGTCCCTATTGCAATTCTGCCCATGTACTCGTAAGCCAATGGATCATTCAGATAGAAATGCTTCTTTTGGCTATCTCCCTGTAAGAGAATGTCTTCATGCCCTTTTCAACTGCAACAGCCTTCATTGAGTTATATTTTTCTTTACTATCCAAGATTTCTAAAATCTTGCTCTTGATAAGCATTGCATCGTCTTTATCTAAGAACTCAACATTTCCGCCTAAATCTACATGATGTGTTCCTGGCCAATCTTTCACAATCATTGGAATACCTAGTGCTGCTACCTGTTCCCACATAACAGAATGCCTTCCTGGAAAAACAACTAAATCAGCTGATGCATACAATGGGTATGAGTCTTCAGTCTTCACCCAACCTATATACTGAATCCTATCACCAACCAGAGAATTAACTCGATCTTTCAAATCATCAGTTACTGAACCAAAAACTATCAGTTTAACATTAGGACGGTTTATTTTCTTAACAGCTTCCATAAGCAATATAGTTTGTGTTTTCCATGGATCTATTTTGCCCCCAGTCATAATCAAAAAATCATCGCTGCTTATACCGTATTTTTCTCTGACTTTGCTGATAACGTCTGTTTGTTTTGATTTTTCGACCAATTCATCATCTGCTCCCAAAACAAGCAGCTCACATTTTTCTTTTGATATTCCGTACATTTCTGTGAGGAAATCCACTCTAACAGGCAAAACCCCATAAAATTTTCTTACATAAGGAATAAGTTTCCTGGCGTAATATCTCCAAATAATTTTATGCAAAATATTTTCAGAAAGCCAATTTGTAGCACTGTTTGACTTGTCAGCATGATTATCTGCAAAAGCTATGACACCGGGATGACTTTTCAAATATTTCTCTATAACAACAGTATCTCTGAATGCGACATTGTGAACGAAAACAATATCTGGCTCAGTTTCCGCAATTGTCTCATATAATTTCTTAAATTTTTTGAATTTTCTTAAGAAATTATCTTTTCCCTTGATTTCCAGACGAATGACTTTTACACCATTCTCATTGATATATGAATTTCTATTATCACGGATTAATTTACCATCCGTTCCCCAGATCCACTTAGATGTTATTATTGTTACATCATTTCCGGCTTTTTGCTGATATTTAGGAAGGAGATTATCCTGATAATTCCATCCATCTGTAACAGGCCCAGTCAAACAAATATGTGTAATCTTCATTCTCTTGTCCCCCCCAATTTAAGGGAATTAAACAATTCTATATAACGAGCCGAAATGTTTTGAACACTATATTTTTGAGCAAAATGTTTGCTAGTATTATTATCCATTTTTGTTATCTTTTCTTGCATCTTTCTCACCCACTCCATTTCATCAAGCGGATTTTCAACATAACATGCTTTTCCTTCGGTAACCTCGTATAAAGAAGTTTCCTTTGTGGTCAACACAGGAACGCCGCGAATCATGGCTTCTATGGGCGGCATTCCAAAGCCTTCAAACACACTTGGAAACAAAAACGTTTTACAGTTATCATAAAGAGCATTCCGATCCTCATCGGATATGAAACCTGTGTAGATTATATTATCTTTAAGGTCATTTTCCCTTATATAATCCATGACCTCATTTACCGCGTTAACTTTAACGCCTGTAATGAGTAATATTTCACTATGTCCTTGATCCTTCAAGATTTTAAAAGCCTTAAGAAGTGTGATAAGATTCTTGTGTTTTGCAAGAGAGGATACAGTATAAAAGTATTCACCTTTTTTAATATCATACTTTTTTGCAAGTAAATTAAAATCACTTGCATCAGACGTCATAAGAATTGGATTGTAAATATAATCTGTTTTACCTATCGCTTTCTTATAATTCTTTTCTATGTCTTTCTTGCAAAACTCAGAAATAGTCAACACCTTGCTCGAATTCTTGCAATCGGCATTCCAGGCTATCTTAAAATACAAGTTTCTGAATCGTGAGAAGTACTCAGGATAATGAAGTGCTTGCAAATCGTGAATAACAGTTACATTCGGAAATCCATTCATGAATAGAGGTCTTGAATAAACAGGAAAAAACCACAAATTGACTCCATGTTTCTTTCCAAATGTAAGAAGATTCACATTTTCCCAAACTACCCGTTTAGTAAAGCTTGCTGTATTTACTGGACATCTAACAACATTAAACATATCGTATTCTTCAAAGGAATCAGCGTTATCTTCGGAAACAAAGAGGATAAAGCTATTCGCAGCTTCTTCTAATTGGCTGAAACCATTTAGTAGATTTCTGATATATGATTCTGTGCCGCCATTCTTACCCGGTCGAACCCATAGAAGGTCAATTCCTATTTTCATAACTATATGTCCTTTCAGTATTTAACATCTGTAGCCATTCCATTTATAGAACTACATAGCTCATAATCTTACGTATCGCTCAGAAACTTTATGTTGTATGTAGCATTTTCGCCATGATATTTAGCAGATTAAGGCAGTTTTATTACAGTATAGGATTGTTATTCTCTATAGCAAATAGCCTTTTATAATCCAAGGTATAAATTTGTTATATAATCCTCATCGAATTTTTTGAAAAAGAGACACAATTCTGTGGTAAGATAGAAGTTTCTTCACATATTTTAATTATTGCTTTTTTCATCCCATCAATATCATTTTGTTCAACAACAATACCGCATGACTCATCAACACACTCTGGACTCCCACCTGTATTCTTTTGACTTTTACAATTTTTTCAGAAGTACGCGCAGAAGAGTTTTCATCTAATCCCACTAGAACAATTACATACTTTTGGAGAGTCGAAATAATCATAAAAAAACATGATCTGCCAAACAAACGGGATAGAATGGCTACGGCAAACCACATTGGTAAACATTTTGTAATCTATGCCTTATAAATTTAGCACAAGACGACATAATTGTCAATGGCGATTTAGCGGAATGCAGGGCTCTCCAAGTTTAATCAGTGAGATCTCTGTGGAAGACAGTGTGGCATTTCAGAACGAATGGAACAGCATCAAAAAGAAAAAAGAAGAGTAAGCGGTCCTATTCGGAGATTATGGCATATATCAAAGGAATATCGGATAGTGAGGAATAACGAAAAAAGCCCGGGTCTACGGTTGCGATGCAGCTTGACTTAAAACAAAAGGCCATAAAGCCTTTAATCTATTACTACAAGCTCATCATATAAACAGAAAAACATATCTTCGATTCCAGAGTCCATATGAAAATGCCCAAAGTACCAAGCCTTAAAATCCGTTTCATCTGCTACTCTCTGAAGGTATTGCCTGAGTTCTATTTCCTCATCTGACATTATACCGTATCCCAAAGCTGCAACGGCCTCTCTTGGCCCGGTATGAGTCAGGATATAATCCACCTTAAAATCTACTTTTTCAAGATTTTTCCATCCCTCTTCATATTCTGCCAAATACGGCATTTCCTCTGGAAACCATGATAAACCTACGGTTCTATACATTTTATCAACGCTGTGAGCTCCGCCAAAGGTAAAGAATTTAGTTCCATTTATATCAAAAACCTGACCTCTCATCAAATGGATCATATTATCTTCTATGAAATGGACCTTTCCTCCATTCCACTCTTCAACTCTGTAAGAATTAAGCTTGCCAAAATGCTCGTGGTTACCATCAATAAAAAGCGTGGTGACAGGAAGATTTCTAAATACCTCACGTGTCTTTTTCTCTTCCTCTGCATGAAAACCACATATACCAACATCACCAACAATTATGAGATAATCATCCTTGGTATATTTTTTTTCGTTTTCATTAAAAAATCTTATAACTTTTCCCAAATCAAGAGTTCCATGGGTATCACCTGAAATTATAAAGCTCATTTTATGTCCTCCTGCTACTATTATTGCGTCATTTATTGCGACATCTATTACGTCATCTATTACGACATTGCTATTATAGCAAATTTGTGGCTAATATTCAATTTTTTACAATAAAATACGCCCACTAGTTCAAAACTAGTAGGCGTATAAAACGACCTATTATTTACTTTAAATACTATAATATGCCTCAAATTATTTTTTATTTCGACCACCAATCTAGCAAATTATTGATCAGATTTTCATCTTTTTCAATAATTGTTTCCTTGTACTGACTTAGCTCTCGATTTACCGTAACAGTATGATTACCGTCTTCAGAAAAACTAATTATGTATATGCAAAAGCCTGTCCAGCTTCTATGTGCATATAGGGTATTACCTTCCATATACCAGAACCACTTATCTTCCATTTCCTCTGGAATATGCCCTTTCTTTAGTTTCTCCATTTGCTCCGGTGAAAATGTTCTTTTAAACGTGAATACTTCATGTTTTTCAGGCATATCAAGTGTTTTCCACCAGTCTGTTTTTACTGTAATCCTATTTTTATCAGCTAATTCATCTTCGTCTGGGAAAACAGGCTCTTTACTTTCCCCAAAAAGCTTTTTTATCTGCTTACTGTATGCTTCTAAAGTCTCTTCATCGAAGCATACCCACTCTATTAAGTCGAACATTTCCGGATGTGCATCCACAAAGTCGCAAACTGCCTTTACAGCAATTTCAGCAGCTCTATTTAAAGGAAAACTATAGACACCTGTAGATATTGATGGGAATGCGATCTTTCTAATGCCTTTTCTCTTTGCCACCAATAACGAGTTGATGTAACAATTCTTAAGAAGCTCATCTTCTGACGAGTTTCCGCCTCTCCAGATCGGTCCAACTGTATGAACTACATACACACATGGCAATTTATATGCTCCGGTTATTTTAGCTTCACCTGTCTTGCAGCCATGAAGCGTTCTGCACTCTTCAAGTAATTCAGGACCAGCTGCACGATGGATTGCTCCATCCACTCCGCCGCCGCCAAGAAGGGATGTATTTGCTGCATTTACAATGGCATCTACATTGCCCTGTTTTGTTATGTTGCCTAGAATAGCTTTTATATTGACCATAATCAATCTCCTGTTCTGTTCACTATAAAATCAACAAATATTTCTCTTTCTATATTTCTTGTTAATCTATTAATCCAATAATCAGTCATTATCATTTATATCATATGAGCTTTTTACCAAATCTATTATTCCCATATCCGCCGGCAGCCAATCCACAGTATCGAGCTCATTCACAGTTACCCACTTTGCTGCTTCATGTTCCTTAAGAGTAAGCGATCCTTTCTTTATTGTACACCAAAAACAATGCATAGTTATATGAAATGTTGGATAATCATGTTCTACAACGTCTATTAACTCTCCTACTTCAATATCAGTATCAAGTTCTTCTTTTATTTCTCTTTTAAGTGCCTGTTCCGGTGTTTCTCCAGTTTCTATTTTACCTCCTGGGAATTCCCATCCATCCTTAAATTCTCCATAACCACGCTGAGTTGCAAATATTTTATTTCCTTCATGTATTACTGCTGCCACTACTTCTATATGCTTCATATCAAAATGCAACTAGTATTGCATCCCCTTTCTTTATTATTCTTGAGTTATATATTCATATATATCATCTCTTACAGGCACATCTAATGCCCATTCTATTTCTACCGCCATTTTATCAGTATTAGGCATTGTGAATTCCAGAGTATTACCTGTTGCTGTCATTCCTCCAAGATAATAGAATTCCTTTGAAATCTTATCATCTTTATTTTTTCTAACAAACAATTCTACCTCTATTCCTCTTTCCTTTGCCTTTATAAAATTCTGAACATCCTCAGATTCTAATTTTCATCAAACTTAACTGTTGTTCATTATATCCCTTGATTTATACAAATCAGGATCTGAAAAAGAAATATCTCCATATAATATGCCATAAGCAATTGATTCAACTGCTTTTTTTGAAAAATAATTAAAATAAGTATCGTTTATTGTATTTCCTTTACCTCTAACAATTAACCATTAATTTGTCAATTGATTCTTTTTATTAATATTCCCTTTCTCCACTTTTCTATAGATGTATCTTTAATTATATGTCCATCATCAAACTGAACATCAATATGTCTAGCTCCTTTATAAGAAATAATGGTAGCTCTCCCTCCTACCTTTTGTTCCATGCTCTTACCAATCCATTCTTTTTCGTGATCAATAGCTATTGCTTTTATATTCTCTTTTAGTGTATTTTCCTTTACTTTATTTACCTTCTCTTCTTTTTCAAGCCAAGTAACCAAAAGTCTATCATTCAGTTTTTGCATTTTAAAGATTTCTCTTGAAACCTTATATATATCAGTAGATAGATAAATCCGGGAAAATTCAGATATTAACTCTTCATTAGGATTAGTTGAAATCAAAGCATTTATTGATTTATCCTTTATATGCTTCCGATACCTTTTATACATTGTAGGACATTCTTTTTTTAATAATGCAGGAACATCAGAGTATACAACTTTATTTACAATGTCCGAAGCATAATAAGCTGTTATTTTTTTGTCAATAGGATTCACATAAACATGATTATAAAAATCTATATCTATTATACAACCATGAATATTACCATCCCCTCCTATTTTCCTTATTTCTTCAGCAATTATATTTTGGTATTCAGTATAAGTAGATAAAGGTTTCTCAATACTTGCTATCATTTTATCCATATTCTGATAATAATAGTTTATATCATTATGTAAAAGAGTATTCTTTTGTCCGCCATTTAATATTCCTAGCTTCCCGCTCTTATTCCTATATATAAAACAGTAGTATCCCATTTTCTTAAGTAAATATAATTCATTTTTTTTATCATTATAATTCAGTATTCTATTTAATCCACGATAAAAATTTATGTAATCATCTCTTGTAATATTATATACGCCATCTTCGTAATCACCAAAATAATCAAAACATTCTTCATATTCAATCCATTTTAAATGAATTGGATTATTGCCATAACCTATCTGATTATCTGCGTATATACGTGTTTCACCGTCATCGTAAAATACATTTCTATGGGTATGTCCACTTATATAATAAAAATTTTTATTATATTCTACCTTTTTTCTCCAGCAATCCATTGGCATATGGGTACATACTACAACATTTCTATCGGGCATAACTTCTAAAACTTTATTATATATTTTTTCAAACCTTTTGCTTTCAGCCACCTCTTCTTTTCTGCTAATAACATTTTGATATATGCCATTATTTGCATTAAACTCTTTATTATATCCTGAAAAACCAATTCCTCCAAAGAGGATGCTTTTAGCTCTTCTAATTCTATCATATAGCTCTTTATTATTTAATGATAAAATATCATTTGCATATATAACACAAGGATTGTTATTTAAATCAACATAAAATATTGAATTATGCAGAAGATACATCTTGTTTTCATCAAGTATCTCTTTATACCGTTTAACTATATCATTAATAGAACTCCCTTCAAAAGGCCATAATTCGTGATTCCCTAACGTAAATACTATTTTTAGATTCTTTCTTTTTATATCCATTACTTTTCTTAGGATTTCTACAAACATCCTAAATACATTCAAATTAGATGAAACATCCCCGGCGATTAATACAATATTGTTTATTTCGATAGGATGAATTAATTTTAAATCAGTTGCTTCATTAACTATATTTATAGAAATCCTATATAATACATAATTAATATCTTCTTTTGATTCTGCTCCATATTCCTTTAGCTTATGCAAAAGGTGCAAGTCAGATACATAATAAATAAATTTTTGCTGCTTTTTATCATAATCTAAAAGTTCATCGTAATCATCTTTGTATATTTCATCTACATTATTCTGTTCTAGATCTTTTAAAGTTTCCTTCTCATTTTTTTCGCTAATTGAAAAAGTTGTTAGATTATCTTTAATTACATCTTGCAATTTATATTTCATATTCATTTTTTTGCAATTGCGACTATTCAACATAATTCCATCAAGTTTTATTTCTGGAGTAATCATTATGTTAGCAAATCCATCGCACATTATTTAATTTGCACCAGACAAATCTCCCTTTAGGTAGTAAACAAAATCACAAAAATAATCAAATTTCATTTCATTAGCTCTTATTTCTTTCCCTTCATAATTACACCAATACTGACATACTATATATTTACCATCCAAAAATTGTTTGTAAATCCTATAATTTATTTCTTTCTCATTACGGATCGGAAGTATGGTGGATTCATATATTTTACATGATGAAAAATCATATTCTAGATTTCTAACATTCGATAAATCAGTATTATATAAATCTCCCTTTCTATATTCAACAAATTCTTCAATCGTTTCAAAAAACCTGTAACATCTATAAAATGGTCCACCTTCAAAATTAATATCCTGTTGATCGATAAGCTCATAAATTGTTTTTTCGGAATAATAGTGGTAATCATCATCATAGTAAGCAAATACACTTTTTTTCACCCTATTTTCACGAATGGCTTTAGATATTCTACGTAACCTGCTGAGTTGATGATAGAAAGTTCCTTTGGATCCATTTATAAATTTATAATTATTAATAACTTTATCATTATCTAATATTCCTAAAGCTTCTCTTACAATGCTTTCCGAACATGTAAAATGCGACAAGTAATCCATCAATGCAATAAATTTTTCTTCATTCTCTCCTATATTACTTATATAATTCCATAACACAAATTCAAACGCCTTATTCCATACATCAAAATTAACAAATAATTTATTATGATTGAATTTTTTTTCTAACAACAATAACTCTTTTCCTGATTTACATTTCTCTGCTTCTTTAATCCACTCTCTTACTTGCTTTTTTCTTTTTTCTCCGATAGCATATTTGGCTTCAGCCTCACTATTATCATTATGTTTTTCATCGTCAATTGTTACAGTGATAAAAGCTTCTTTTTGAAATAATTTGCCATAATCCAATTTTTCTTTTAACTCTTTCGGCACCTTCCACTGATAATAACATGAATTCTCATATATATCACCATCTATATAATCAAAATAATCCTTAAATCTATCAAACCACATCACTTTGTCTTCAGATATAAGGCCTTTTACAATTTTTTCTTCAACAAAAAAACTATTATTAATGATATCATAACCTCTCCTACCTACTATTCTATATCCCATTCTTCTTTCACGTTCAATTTCTTTTTTATTAATCTGGTAAACTTCATTTTTATTCAATTTGAATCAACACCTCTTCTCTAAAACCAGCGTTTCTCATTTTATAACTCACTTAATAATAAACTAGAATTATATTACAATCATACGTTCCTATTTTTCTCTAACTTTATCAAATAGGACCTCAATTAAATCTTCCATAAAATTAACTTCTTTATCTTCTCTAATTATCATTACAGAAAATAATATCAGTATCATTATTGCTATAATAACAACTGAAATAATATTATAGTTTTCATTTATTGAGAAAGAGCACGTAAAAACAACCAATTCAGTAGGAATTATAGCTGTTTTTGTTATATCTCTCTTGCTTCTTCTATATCTTAATTCTTTCCTTAAAAATCTATAAAAATCATCATAGTCTTTTTGCTTAGTGTAGGTCTGTTCTAAATACTTTTTCCATTCAGAATACCTACTAAAGAAAAGTTTCCTCTTTCCCTCACTATTACTATATTTACCAATACTAGTATATAATTTGTATTCATAATTATAGTCAAAATTGTAATCTTTATATTTTCTATTTTTCATAATCTTTCACTATATTTAAGCTATTCCTGATTTATCAGTTACTTTAACGAATTTAGCTGGAATTTTATTTTTTAGTTTCCATATGATATTCATTGGCTTACTACCTGTATACTCTACAAATTCCGCTTCTCCGAGTAATGTATAAGGCAAAGATCCAAATCTATCCTCTTTAGCTTCTCTCACAAATAGTAATATTTTTTCATTCTCCTTCTTATGATTTATGTATAATTGTCCAATTTTGCTTTTTGATGAAGTAGCATTTTGAGATTGCCAATGAAAAAGTTCATCATTAATTGAATAATCATGATATGAAGTCGTTTCAGAGTAATAAGCATTTCCCTTATTTAATGTAATAAATAAGCAGGTTGTTTTCTTATCCCTTATCCTTGCAACTCCTTCTGATACATTATTCCAATAATCTAATGCTGACAAAATTTGTTTTCTTGTATATGTGCAATATACGTCCAACGGACAATCAAAAGGCATATCCATTTTTTTTGAAATAATGTCTATTACACTAAGTCTATATTCAAATAAAGATAATAATTCTGGAATTACATTTTTATTTAAATCCAAGTACTTTTTGACTTCCCATTTAAAATTTGGTTTACTATCATCATTTATATTAAAATCTTCAATTAAAGTAGAAAAAAGCATTCTCCAATACCCTTTGCTGTTTTCATTATCATCATTTGGATCTTCATTAATTCCATCCAGATTTATGTTTTTTAGATAGAATTCAAGTGCGTCCTTGGAGTCAAATTCTGATAATCGATATATTTTTTTCCACATATTTACATCATTATATTGTACTAAATTCTTCCTATTAGCCACATTTATCGCTTGTGTAAATGTAAACTTATTACAATAAATTTTACGTGGGCTTATTTCATATTTTTTTAAAAAACTATATAACGATACATCACGACTTGATTCATAGAAATCTCTAATTTTTTCAAGTAAACCATTTTTATAACCAATTGAATTTCTTATATTTTCGAGTACTATCTTTTGCACTTTTTTCTCTAATCTAATATAACATCCTTTTGGTAAATCCGGAAAACCACTTTCAATCTCATCCTTCAATCCTCTGTTACTATTACCTAACAACGAATTAAATCTACTTTCAAAATCATATCGCTTGTTTGCCTGTCCAACAAAATCCAATACAGTAAGACAGTCTTTTCCTTCCGCATGTCTTAGACCTCTTCCAAACTGTTGTAAAAAAACAGTCAAACTTTCAGTCGGTCTCAAAAATAAGACAGTGTTAATTTCTTTTATATCAACACCTTCATTATATACATCAACAACACATAAAATCTTTATTTCTCCATTAATCAATTTTTTTCTTTTGTCATTTCTATCCTTATCATTCATTCCACCAATCAAATAATCCGCTTTAATCCCATTTCCATTGAAGCTTTCTGACATAAAACGTGCATGATCAATAGAAACACAAAAAGCCAATGCTTTTAAACCTGTTATACTGGAAGCATATCTATTTATTGCTGATACAATAATACCGACCCTTTTTTTCGCCAATTCCTTATCTAATACATATACTTTTTCTAATTCTCTATTATCATATCCTCCTCTAGCCCAACGTAATTCACTTAAATCTGTATTATCTGCAACTCCATAATATTGGAATGGGCAAAGTATTTTTCTATCTACCGCTTCAGGTAATCTAATCTCAGCAGATATATGATTATTAAAATACTGCAGTATGTCTTTCTCATCCATTCTTTCTGGTGTTGCTGTTAATCCAACAAAATATTTTGGTTCATAGTAGTTAATTAGCTTTGAATATGATTTAGCTGCCATATGATGACACTCATCAATAATTATATATTCATAAGCATCCTTAGCAGTATATTCATAAAACCCCCTCGATTCAAGCATATCTATGGATACAAATAAATGATTAATATCATTTGGTTTATAGCTTCCAACGCATAATTCTCCAAAATCCGGATCATTTAATACTTCTCTGTAACACTCAATTGCTTGCAATAGGATTTCTTGACGATGAGCAACATAAAGTAATCTCAATCTCCGCTTGCTAATGCTGCACTGATACTTATAATCAAAGGCAGATATTATGGTTTTACCTGTACCAGTAGCTGCTACGATTAAGTTTTTGTAGTTATTATGTATCTTTCTCTCGGAATCTAATTTTTCCAATATAGCTTTTTGATATTGAAAAGGATGCGGTTCAAAATAATACTTTCTTTTTCCTTCGTTTCCATTTAATTCAAATTGCGTTTCTGGAGACAATGCTGCCTTTAACCTGTTATAATCCTTTTCTTGATATAATTCAAAATCGATATCATTTTTCCAATACGCTTCAAAATTCTCTTCAACCTGCCTAAATACATTATAATTATCTTGAAGTGTAACCTTAACATTCCACTCAAGTCCATCTTTCATTGCTGGCTTGGTTAAATTTGATGAACCTATATATGCTGTGGAATATCCAGTATTTCTGTAAAAAACATATGCTTTTGCATGTAAGCGTGTTATTCTAGTATCATAAGAAATATGTATTTCTGTATTACTAAGTTTGGATAATTCATTAATGGCTTTCAACTCAGTTGCTTTCATATATGTAGTAGTTATTACACGTAGTTTACCACCATTTTCTGTAAACTTCTTTAAATCCTCAAGTAACAATACCAATCCACTCCATCTAATAAAAGAAACTATCATATCTATACGATTAGAAGTTACTATTTCTTTTTTCATTTCAGTAAACAAACTCGGTTGTCTAGTTGCTCCAGTAAATAACAAACTATTAGAAACAGTCAACGGTCTTTGCAGTGTTTTCAAGTTAAAATCAGCCAAGTTAATTTTTCCTGCGTCCTCACATATTGCTTTTAATTCATCCGCATTATCATCTATTAACTTCTCTTTGCTCGTAATTCTACTAATGATATCATTTACTAATTCAATTTCTTTTTTTACTCCATCTTTCTCTTCAGATAATTCGTTTAACTTATCCCTAACTATCTTTGCTACATAATTACTCAAAACAAGTGGTAATTCCAAATCATCAATTTTTTCAACTAACTTTTGATTATCAGCAATTTCTTCAAGTTCTTTCTTTAATCCCATTGATATTATTTTTTCATATATACCTGATTCCATAGCTTTTACCTCACTACTAACAAAGATGCTTTTTATCATTGTCTCCATTCCAACCTTTATATTCTTTTCCAGTTAGAAATAATAGTTTCATTATATTAATTATACCAAAACAGGTTTTATACTGATTAAAGCATAAAACCCGTTTAAATATCTATACTTTTCTATACTCTACACATTTCCTATTTTTTTCTCAAATACTATTTCATCAATCACTTTAACACATGCATCTACATCTCCTTTGATCTCTTTCCCCCAAAATCTTATAACTGTCCACCCCATTCCTAATAATTCTCTATTATCCTCAACGTCTCTATTTATATTCCTTGAAATCTTCTTTATCCAAAATCCACTATTATTTCCTTTTAATAATTGTGGTTTCAAAATATCCCAGTCCTTCCCATGGAAAAATTCACCGTCACAAAAAATTGCAATCTTATACTTTGTAATAGCTATATCAGGACTCCCTGGTAAATTTTTATAATTTTTTCTATATCTATACCCTTTATTCCATAAAGCCCTTCGCAATAGTAATTCTATTGAGGTATTATTACTTTTTATGCTCCTCATGCGTTTACTATTTATTTTTTCTTTTGTTTTCTTATTATTCATATCATTTATGGCCCTAAAAGCAATTTCAACAAATTACTAAGATTGAATCTAAACTTATAGCAATTTCTATTACTATGAACCTGGAATTCTCCTATAGATAATCCATCATATTTAACAGTATTGCTCTCATTCCATTCTTCAAGAGTAGGTCTTGTAAAGCTAAATTTTTCTTTCTTCCAGCAAAACTCTTTTATTGATTCTTTACTAATTGTCATCTGCGTGAAGGTCGCATCACTATTTTGATATATCCATAATAGCCAATCGGAGTCAAATAAATGTGCTACATAGATTGGCATTATTTTATCTATATTTCTAAATACCATTTCCTTGAATTTCTCTCCTGTAACTTCTACAATACCGGGCTCGAAAAACTCCTTAAAATATAATAAGCATGTTTTTGCTCCTGGTTGACCGACCTCAGGAGGACAAACCATTTTTCCTTTATTAGTCTTCAAAGATAATGTTAAATTATCTCTTAATATAAAATCATAAGAACATTTGCTATTTTCTCCTCTATCACCCTTCATAGAACCTGTGTGTTTTATTGCTGGAGGAACTGTTTCAAATGCTTTCTTAATAGAAGGCATAACTTTATTAACATAGGATTTTATGATTCTATTTTTAAAACTTTCTGGTTCTTCCAAGTCAAAGTACTCACAAATGGCTCCTTCTGCAGATATTCCAAGAGACTCTGTGTTAGATTTTACTATCTTGAACCACTCTGGTATTGCGGATATTATAAATCTAAACTTGAATGATCTTTCTTTATGAACTTGTATTTCAGCTATAGATTTCCCATGGAATTTTAATGTAGTACTCTCTTTCCATTCATCAATTCCTCTTGTAAAACTAAATTCATCTCTTGAAAAAGAATAGTTGGCTATTTCTTCAGAATTTATAACAACTATTTTGCTTAAATCTTTTCTTGATATTAATGCCGTATAATCAGATTGAAACATATTATCAATAAAAATTGGTAATATTTCATGTATATGGAAAAAGACTAATTTTTGTATATCAACCTGATTTTCGATTTTGTTTCCGTAAATATCAGCGAAAAATTCATTAAGAACTGAATAACCCGCCTGTCCAACAGTCTTGGGAGCAACTTTGTCACTTGTTTTCATGGTTCGTATTGATAAAGTTTTTCCATTTGCTAACTCAAAATTGTGGGGCGACGTAGTAATTCCATTTTTAGTAAATTCTTGTGAATATGTCAAAAGATGAGTTGGCTTACTCTTTACTTCATCAAATATCTTTATTACAACAGGAGTTAGTTCCTCTTCATATTCCTTATTATAACTAGATGAGAATTGAGCTTGTGCCCAATCATTTATTTCTAAATTATATTTATCACATATCATTTTTTGTAAAGTCAATCCATAATCAGCATTATTCATACTTGCTCCTATATACAAACTATTTTACACATCTAATGCCATTTTTTGTTGTTCAGCCATTATTTTCACTAATTCTTCATAGTCAAATGCATCAACCATACATAACGCAGCAAAACAACTAATTGATGTAGGCACCAAACTTTTCTTCTTTTTTCCTTTAAGCTTATTAGGATAATTATTTCTAATTATCGCATCAACAAATGCTTTTATAACAACATCATTTCTACTCATTTTTCTTTCATATATTGCTTTAACTGGATCAATAAACTCGAATGCCGTCCTAACTCTTTTTTCGTTTTCTTCGCTTTCTTCATTTTCTTCGCCAACTAGTTTATCCACCATAGTCCATAAAAACAAAAAACCCGTTCTAGATGCAGTTCCATTATTGAAATAATACTTTCTTATCTTATCTTTTGCTTTTTCATCGTCAACTTCTATAAACCATAGTTTTTCTATTATTTCTACAAAAACTGTTAAACTTAAATATGCCCAAAGCCTATGGTCATATAATATTGCACTTGGAATTCTTCTGCCATTTTTCATTTTCATATCTTTATGTAATTGAATTCCCAACTTCGAGAGCTTTTCATATTTGTTAGGAAGTTTTTCATCTTCCAAAATCGTATTATATTTTTCCAAATCTATTTCAACATCTATGCTTACTCCATCTATTTTTATAACTTCCGAGTCAACTTCAATCATCTCCATGCCAAGATAGTTAATTCTAGAAGTTTTTTCATAATCATCAACCATTTTGTTTAATAGCGAATTCATACAATCCTTTTTTATTCTCTTTAATTTAATTTGACTCAATTATTATCACTCCTCTCCTTGTCTGCAAGTGAAATTATAGAATGTTCCAATTGATAATCAGATAACAAATGTGCTTGTTCATAAATCAAAGACATATCTAAAAAACCATCATACTTTGCTTTTTTCTTAAAATCATCAAATTTGTAGTCATCAGGATTTTTATTATTAAACATCTTTATAAAAACATCATACCAATTACAATCTTCATTGTATTCTTCTTCATTTTGAACTAATTCGATTAACACATAAACAAATACTTCGAATGTAAGATTTGTAATAAACAACAAATTATACTCTTCTTTTTGTTTTATAATTCCATATGCCTCATTAAATTTTGTTCCAACATTCACTTGTATTAACTCATGATTGCTTAAATCTACTTCAAATCCTTTTCCATTTAATTCTTCAGATGGATTTAACTGAATTAGATCATCACCTTTTTTATCATAATCTAAAACTTCAGTATTAGATATCGCAAGCGGATAGTACCTTGGTATTTCTAATTCAAAACCTGACCATTCCTCTTTCATCTCGCTTTGATATTCCAACTTAAAACCATCTACATTAACTAATATATAGCCAGTAAATTTTATTTGATCATTTTCAACAAGTTTTTCTAACGGAATTGAAACATTAATTTTTTCAGCATATCCAGTTACTTTCTTCATCCCCGAAACTTTGGATGCTTCATATTTTACAGCAAACTGACATTTATTGTCTGTTATTAGTTTTGAAATAGAATCACATTTAAGATTAATCTCAAATTCAAAGCTAAGACATTTTCCATTTTCCTCGTTTAACGAATTATCTGAATATTTCAATAAAAAAATAGAATCTTTGTACGCTGATTCTTCCTCTTGTAATACCGGATAAGGATATTCATTCATTTATATTACCCTCCCTACACTGAATTTCTAATTGTATTTTATAAAGAATATCTTTTGATGTCTCAATTATGCATTCATTTACTCTATCTTTTTCAATGTTTAAGCCTGAAATAGTGCCATCATTATTTACTTTTTTATTAATGCCATTAAATTTAAAGATTTTTATGTAACTTGCTATTGCATTGACACTTCTGCCATCTGAATTAATGGACTTAAAATAAATAACTGCATCCTTAAGATTTGACTCAGTTGTAAATCTTATTATATACCCATTCTTTGTCTTGATAAAAAAAGGTTCTCTTGTGTAATCATCAAATAAAACTATATTATTATTTCCTCCGTCAGAAACTTTCTTTTTTTTCTTCTTTTCATTCTTTTCTTTTTCTGGTTCCATATGTGGTTTAGGATCTGGAGTATTCCCTCTTTTTTGTCTTGTACTAGCCATTCCAGGTTCATTACCATTAGCGTCACCTTTTTTCTTTTTCTTTATCGGCACCTTTTTAGAAATCTTATTTTTTTCTTTCTTCTTTATGTCAGTCACAGTTCCTGGAAGATTTATTATACTTGTAAATTCTTCTAACGCCTGTTTCTCATTAGCATCTATTTTAGTTTTTTCTGTAATATAATTGGATACAACATCCTTTATTTTTTTCAGTAATTTCACTGCATCTTCAGGAATATCATAATTATCATCTTTTGTTATAAAATCATCATGTGCTGCATTTTCAAGAGATAATAATTTCTTATTTAGTTCTTCTCCTTCAATTTCTACAACTGCTGTATAAGGTTGATTAGCCTTATTAATACGATATTCCACAATTTTCATTCCTTGATTTCTAACTACAGCATAATACTTTTTGTGATTTTCATTTCCCAATTTAAAATGAATAATAACACTTCCTATTTTATTTTTTCCTGACGTATCCATTATTGTTTCTTCTTTTACATCACCTGAATTCATAACCTCTATGTAATCGGACAAACTAAAATTAGAATTCTTATCTCTTAATGGTGATTCTTTTTTATATACATTTTCGAACACATCATCAAAATTGTCTTTATCTAATATTTTATCAAATACCTGTACTATTAATTTACCTTTTTTTATTGCTACAAAAAAATTATCCATAATAGAACAGATCATATCTCTTTTTAACTTTTTCTTAGATTCATCGTCTGTAACATTTACACCAATTATTGTTACATCAGTTCCATAACCCTTATCCTTTTGTCTAATAAAAAATGGATTTATGTTTCCAAAATCCTCTTCTTCAAGAGGCTTAACAATATTTCTTGTATCACTTTCATTTTCATCGACTTTTCCATACCAACCTATAGAACTCTTTCTTTTATTATTTTCATCTTTCCAATTTACAAGCATAGTTTTTCCTTCGAATAATCTACCTTGCGTTTCCTTGTTATAGGTTGAATAAAATACTGTTTTAGCGGTACTCCTTAAGAAAGGTACCTTTTTTCCTACACCATGGCTTCCTGCAGAACCCGGTCTTGTTTTATATGATTTTCCTTCATCATATAACAGATATCCCCAAGCTTCATCTCTCCCCGGTCTAACTCCAGTAGTATTATAATCCGACGCTTTTAAACATGGTATTTTTTCACTATTTAATATTTCTATTCCTTTTTTATAGTAAGACTTAGTAAGTGGATTCGAAATATTCTCAAGGCATTTATTTATTACATATTTTATAAATGCTCCATCCGGAATTTCTGACAGATCCAAGTAATCAAAACTAAACTCTACCTTAACAGGCTCTTCGCAATCAACATCATATGCATCAATTGAATTCTGAATTACTTCTCTTGCATATGAATCCATTGAATTAATTCCAAATTTAGAATCTACAGATTCATCCACAAAATTATCGGAGGGACTATTTTCATCATTAAAATAATATCCTATGTACTTACTTCCCATACTAATACTCCTTTTTACAATTTAAATGTTTTTTTGCCCGTAATACTATTATTATATTTCCTCTCTAGCTCATTAGTTGCTTCTCTAATCGTTTTTATTATTTTAGTGAAATCCTCTTGTGAAAACTCATAATTATTTTTATTAGACAAATTTCCTAGTAAATCAAGATTTTTTAGCACTACATTCGTCCTTTTTTCAGCTAGTTCCACAAATCTTTCTCTTTTCTTCGACAGATTATCCATGCAACATTCTCCTTTTATTGTATTATAATTACAATTTTCTATACTAAAATAATACCTCATAGTGCAATTTTTGTCAACATTTTTTACTACATTTTTAAAATATAGTAAAAAACACCACTGCATTTCATATAGTACAGTGATGTTTTTATTTATATATGTTAATTATCCTGATCTACATTTGCTTCAATCAGTGCCTTCTGAACAGCTACTCCAATTGCTCTTCCTAACAGTGGAGGAACCGCATTACCTATTTGTACTAACTGCCATTTCTTTGATCCTTTAAATATGAAATCATCTGGAAAAGACTGTAATGCTGCTAATTCTCTAGGTGTTAATACTCTTGGAAGCTTAGGATGTAAATTAACTCCTCCATGGTTTTCTTTTACTGTACAAGACGGTTTATCCCAAGGAGATTTTTTCCACGCATCTGAATAATTTCCATACAAGCTATTTCCTTCAGGTACCTCCATAATCCTTTGTTTCATTTCTTCAGTATGCCTACTGAAAATATGATTTATGTCTTTTCGTTCTGGCATATCCATAAATCTCTCTATCTCTTGACCTAAAGTTTTATAATGATCCTTATCTACAAAAGGCTTTGGATGATAATTGGTTCCTCCTATTCTATTTCCGATGAAAATGACGCGTCTACGCGTTTGTGCTACACCGTAGTCAGCACTATTCAAAATAGTAACATTTATTTCATATCCTATATTTTTATAATCTTCTATAATCTTTTTTTCTATCTTACCATCTAACATAGAACGTAAACCTTCAACGTTCTCCATTACAATATATTCTGGTCTTATATGATCTACAATCTTAAGCATTTCCAAATATAAACTATTACGTTCGTCTGTCACCACTCTATTTCCTGATAGAGAAAAACCTTGGCACGGAAATCCTCCTACCAATAAATGAATGTGCCTATCCCCTATACTGTCATATAAAGCTTGCTTTACCTCTTCTTTCCTTATATCCCTAGTTTGAACCTCTTCATTGAAACCTTTTTGTTCTACAAAATTATATTTATATGTTTCCACAGCCTGTTCCATTATTTCCACAGATGCAACTGGTGTAAATCCTGCCATCGTTAATCCACAACTCAAACCACCAGCTCCAGAAAACAAATCTATAAAATTATAACCATTTCTAGCACGAGGATGCGCCCATCCATCCTTAGATTTTGAGGTACATTCCTTTTTTACATCAATCCAATTTACTTCATCTTCGTATTCATTATTACCAGCTATTAAAGCAAACGTCTCCCTATCATTATCCTCATCATATGCTCCAGTAGCAATCCACCTTTTATAGTCTTCAATAAGAATTCTATATTTATTTTGCATTCTATATGCTGGTAGTTTTTTAGCAGCAATATGTCTGCGAATTGTCTTTTGGCTTTTTCCTGTTAATTTAGCCACATCTTCTATTGAATAGTAATCCATAAAAATCTCCTTAATCATATAATGTCCACTTGACATGTAAATTATACATGTCAAGTGGACATTTGTCAAGTCATTTTTTATAAATCTTTATTACTATAATTATGATTCATATTTAATGTTTTCTACTACTATTATAAAAGTAAATATATAATATTACATATTATTTTCAGATAGGATGTTCATCCATATACCATCTTTTTCTTCTAATAATACAGGGGTCTCTGGGACCTTCCTCGTATTATATAGTAGTAGTTTTTAGAGACCCTCTCCAAGGTATTTTTAACTATTAAGTCATAGTTTTTTCTTTACCTTTTCTATAGGTTCGACTATGATATTTAAGATGCTGTGGATTGGTTCTACCCTCCTACCACTTGATGGTTTTAGAAAGGCTCCAACCACAGTCTCTTTGTTCATTTGTTAATCAGTTAGATACCGCATGACGGTTTATTTAGAACGAGGTTACAATCGCAAGGAGAACCCTGTGGTTCTAAAACAGCATTAATACATTTTTAAGGAGATTTATTATGATTTACGTAGGAATTGATGTTGCTAAAGATAAGCATGATTGCTTTATCACAAACTCTGATGGAGAAGTATTATTTAAAGCATTTACCATTTCTAACAACCTAGATGGTTTCAATGATCTTTATCGAAAAATCGAATCCGTTATAGAAGATGTAACAAAAGTAAAAGTAGGGCTAGAAGCCACAGGACACTACAGTTACAATCTTTTAGGATATCTCATTGATAAAGGTTTGCCCGCCTATGTTATCAATCCGTTACATACAAATCTGTACAGAAAAAGTCTAAGCCTTAGACAGACCAAAACGGATAAAGTAGATGCCCGCACGATTGCTTCTATGCTAATGTCTGATGTGAACTTAAAGTCCTACTCAAACACATCTTACCACAACGAAGAACTAAAGTCATTAACTCGTTATCGTTTTGATAAAGTTAAGGAACGCGCCAAGCTTAAGTCTTCCATTTCTAGACTAGTCTGTATTCTTTTTCCTGAATTAGAAAAATTAGTACCAACACTTCATATGGCATCTGTTTATGCAATGCTTTCTGAATTCCCGGGGGCTAAGCATGTCGCTAACGCTCATCTTACCAGACTTACCAATCTACTTTCTGAATCATCAAAAGGTCACTATGGAAAAGAAACAGCAATAACTTTTAGAGATGCCGCAAGAAACTCCATTGGTTCAAACATGCCTGCAAAATCTTTAGAATTAAAACACACGATTAAGCTTATTCAAGAGATTTCTTCTGAGATTGACGAAATTGAAAATGAAATCAAAATCATCATGGATGTAATCAATTCTCCAATCCTTAGCATCCCTGGCATTAACTATCGTATGGGAGCTATGATTATTGCTGAAATCAGTGATTTCAACCGTTTCGATTCTCCTGATAAAATCTTAGCTTATGCTGGTTTCTCGCCATCCACATATCAGTCCGGACAACTGGACGGTGCTTATGCACATATGGAAAAGCGTGGTTCCCGATACTTGCGATACGCTCTATACAATGCCGTCAAGTACGTCTGTCACTGGGATCCTACATTTGCTGAATATCTTGCCAAGAAACGAGCTGAAGGCAAGCATTATAACGTCGCCATATCACATGCTGTAAAAAAGCTGGTTCGAGTCATTTATCATCTTGAAAAATCGAATCAGCTATACATCAAAGCAGCTTAATCAATTCTAATTCAATACTCCATTTTGAGCACCTATCACGATGCTCTTTTTGTCATGCAGTTTTCAAGGTTCAAAGAACTCCAACTGAGTTCAAAATATATCTAAAATACATTTCTGTACTTTATTCAAAAAATATCTATTTTCGACTTGACTTTTAATAGTTAGTCTTTCTATAGTCTGTATGACATTATATCGGTTAAATCTCTGACACGCAATGAAGTTAATTTTCAGCCATTCCAGCTAAGCTGCTACACTATTAACTCATGATTATACTTTGTTCTTACAGAATTCAGTTGAGTAACAAACACCTCATTATAACGTGACTCTACTTCCTTCAAAGCTAAAGCTGGTAATATCTTTATTCCCTGATCTTCTACAATAGCTTTGTAGTATTCTGATTGAGTAAGATTATTTTCTAAATATGTAATAGCTGCAACAACTTTATTAATTCTTTCAACTGTTGCTCCATCAACATTATTCAAAATGTATTTATAATAATATTCCCCCAACCGTTCATCTGACTTCATAATCCTCGTACTTTCTAAACTTCACTATCGTAAAAATAACCGCTACTATTCCAACCAACATGCAAGGAATTATCCATTTCATTCTTTATTCCTCCCCTGCTGCAATCTCATTTAGAATTGTGTATTCTTCTCCAAATGGTACCCAATACAAGGCATTTGTCTTATATGCAAATAATACCTCTGCATATTTTAGTGTATTTTCCTTTTTTAGCTTTTGACTAGCTACGAATAAATCATGATCGATAGAGACCACATAGAATCCTTCATAGTTGTCATACATATCTCTATATTTCTGACATCTTGAATCTAATCCATATGTAACCTTGAACACCTTTTTGTGTAGAACACTTCCCCATGATTTAGTATCAGCCGCGCAAACTGGTTGCATGCTACATAAGTCATTTGCAATTTCAGTTACAATATCACTCGCACTCGCTACTTGAAGGCATACCATGTTTACAGGATCAATGAAACCAAACAAAGCCCATAGATTTTTGCCGGAACAAAGTTCACCTAAATCGCTTTTTAATCTTCTCTTATTAATCGTCAAAATATCTGTTTTACTAATCTTTAGAACTTCATATACTCCAGAAATATGAAGAAGATTTTCTTCTGAGAATTTCACACACTCATCATTTAATAGAGCCCTATTTATCTTTTCAATTAATGTTATATCAGCCGGAAGCCAATCAACACTGTCAAGATTCTCTCTAGTTAACCATTGTGACTCAGATGCCTCCTTCAGCTCCAAATTGCCAGATACTACATTTGCCCAGAAGCAGTCCATCGATAAATGAAATGTCGGATAATCACACTCAATAGTATCAATCAATTCTCCGACTTCAATATTAGTATCTAATTCTCCTTTTATTTCTCTGACTAAGGCTTGCTGAGGTGTTTCTCCTTCCTCAATCTTTCCACCTGGGAATCCCCAGCCACCTTTAAATTCTCCATAGTCTCTAGCAGTTGCAAAGATTTCATTATCTCTGCGAATTACTGCTGCCACAACTCTAATTGTCTTCAATTTTTCTCACTCCTTCACTCAAAACTAGCAAACACCATAAGCATTCATTATATAGCCACGTTTACAGCTCCACTCGCAAAGAAAGATTGCATAATAAGCAGTTTTTCATCTTCTATATTTTGATTATAATGCGCCTCCATCCATACCACTTCGTTTTGAAAAACATATAACAGTTCGTCAAATGATGAGCTTAACATATGATTTGATACAGCAGCATTAGGCTCAATTATTATTGCCTTTATTGTTTTCTTCTTTTTCTGTATCGCTGTTGTTACTCTGTGATTCCCATCAACCACAAGTTCCTTATATATTTTTCCAATTGTAAACGGAAATATAGTAATCGGATCTTCTCTATCAACTAAACAATCTGTCTCCGTCCAATTAATAAACTTATTCTGGTTAATCCCCATTTATAGTGGGTAATAATAGTTACTTAATATTGATTCAAACTTTAAAATGTAACTATGTGCAATGGTTCATCGAAGAGGTTTTCACCTAAATACGTGAAGAAACTTGACATACCATTGCAACAAATACAATTAATTCAAGATATTTATGAATAAAACCCTACGTTCTAGCTATAACTGCGTCAATCTTTAGATTACTACAGTTTAGGTATATCATTGTTTTAAAGTATTCTGTATTTCTGAAACCACGTGCTCTGCGTTTTACATTTTGTATGATACTGTTCATGCCTTCCAGTATCGCATTTGTAAATTTATAGTCGAAGTAATTGAGTATTTCACACCAATGTTCCTTGAGAAATACGCATAGTTTTTTCATTTCCTCAAGACGTGAATGCATCATCCATGTACAAAGTATACATAATCTAGCTTCGGCAGTTTGTCTGTCACAAGCTTGTTCATATATATCCTGAAGTTCAACTCTCATGGAGTAAGCACGACCAGTTTTGAGATGTTTTGCAGTTTTCATAAGTTCCTGTTTCCATTCAAGTTGTTTATCAGTAAGGTTTCCTTCATTTTTTGAGCCAAAGGTATTTTGTCTTTTTCAGAAGAGGCTTCTCTTTGCTTTCTGCTTTACGAACAGCGTCAACAGCTTCGTTTGCATGCTTGATTACCTGAAACTTATCAATGATTGTTTGGCTGTTACGGAAGTTATCTTTTACTCCCTTTTTTAAGCCAAGAGACATATCACACGTCACAATCTTTATGTTATCAGGATCACCTTTGTGAGCTTCAAAATCTTCAACAAACTGATTGACTGTCGTATGATCCTTTCCTTCAGTAGCAAAGATGACTTTACGGTCCTTTAAATCAACCACTACGGTTATATAGTTATGCCCCTTACGGCTGGTTTCATCAATACCAATATTTGCGACTTCAGAATAGTCTTCAAGCTTATGCGCTTCATTTACATAATAATGGATTATACGCCATAAACGACCGTCATTTTCACCAACAAGCCTTGCAATAGCAGCTACATGAACATGCTTAGCCAGTTCCATCACCTAGCTTTCAAAAAGGAGAGTAAAACCGGAATTTTTCCTTGCCCATGGTGCTTGTACGGTAAGGGCAGTGTCCATGTCCATCACTGACTTTTGGCATTTTCGCATGTATATATGTCTCATACTGGAAGAAGTTTAGATGTCTCCACGTACGATCTACCGTGTCGTGTGCAGTGCGTTCAATTGGGGTTCAATTTTCGTCAGCCCATACAGTTCCATCTTCATTGTAGAAGATGAACTTAGCGCCATTTTCAAAGCCAATTGTGATGTATAATGTCATCTTACTTGGCTTATCATCAGGAAGGAACTCCACATTGGTTTCCTTCCATGGGTATTCGAGTTGAAGGGCTGCTGTAAATAAAGAGGTATTATCTATCCATAATGAGTACTCCATTTTATTTGATATATTAAGTGTACTCAAAATGATTGAAAATATCAATAAGATTTAGTGATTACCCACTAAATTTTACGAAAGGCCAGGTTTTTCCTACTAGTTTCTTCGCATATTTTTCTATTGATTTTGGATCTGACTTATTATATTTTTCCATCATAATCCTCCATTTCAATATCCTCAATTGTTTCAGCAACTGCTCTTACGCATTCATCAATTTTCTTATTTATTTCCGTTTCCCAAAAGTGTATTACCGTCCAACCTAGTGTCAATAGTTCTTTATCATTTTCAAGATCTCTTTTTATATTTTCATCTATCTTCTTTACCCAGTAGTTTCCGTTATTTCCTTTTGCAACTTTAGGTCTAAGTATTTCCCAGTCTTTACCGTGAAAGAACTCACTATCACAGAAAATTGCAATCTTATATTTAGTAATACAGATATCTGGTCTTCCTGGTAACCCCTTATAGTTTTTTCTATACCTATATCCTTCTTTCCACAGGGCTTTTCGTAGTTTTAATTCTATTGAGGTATCTTTTCCCCTAATTCTGCTCATATTTTTGCTTCTTTGAGCCGTTACATTTTCAAATTTTCTATCTTTTAGTTTCATATTTTCAAAGTGGTATGATGTATTTTAATGTGTTAAATAATCAAAAAAGGTACACTCTCCCCATTATTTCACCAAACGTCATTTTACCACAATTCCGTCTATTTTTCAACTTTTTACAATTTATATATGAAACAAAAAACACGGATTTAATGCTATTGTTGCATCAAATCCGTATAAAAATCACAACATAAATATTGTAAACCAACTATTCCTTCTGTAAATATATGGATATTCTAAATCCACTTTTTATTCAAATTAAAAAATCAAAATATTTTTTCACCATACTCTCATTTATATTCCATAACGAGCTTATGAAAATGTCCACTTTACCATAAAACATTGCACAGCGAGTCACATCAACTCCATTTCTTAGTACACAATAGTGATATTTTGAATACCATATAATATGATATTGTTTTTCGTTCATTATCTCCCCCTCTAATTAATAGTTTTCCGTATTCATACACACATTAAATCATAAATAGTTATAGTTTTCCATATGATAATTTTACATATAAATATATGCTTATATTTGTTCTTCGTGGCATTGGACAAATGGAATCGCTCGACAAAAAATATATTTAAAAAAAACAAATCCTGCAAGGGGCGATATGTTATTATAAAAGAGCGCGATGCCAAAAGCTTCGCGCCATTTTTGATGAAAAAATGAGACTCTGACTCCGTCCCGGGGTCTCATTTGTTATCGCTATTGAGTGCACTGATCCGTATTACTACATATATCGTTAAGCTTATCCGTTACGGATCAATTAAGCGGCATGCACGAGGAACAAGTAGTTTCCTGCGCAAGCCGCTTTATAGCAAAAATGAGACTGTGACTTAAGTCCCGAGGTCTTTTTATACTGTAATTTGCGGAACAGAAAGGATCTCTACAATATCCTGTTTTCTTATATCCGGTAAATGCTGTTGCATTATTCCGCTTGGAACTAACGGGCGTGTAACAACACCTTTTTTCAAATTGCTGTTCAGAAAATTAATATATCCCTCATCATAAGGAGGAATGACCCAAATCGGCGGCATAAGCAGCTGAAAATCATCTATATCTATCGTAACAGGATTAAAATCCATTTCTCTTCTCAAATGAAGCAGCTTATAATCTCCATTCTCAAATTTCTTCCACAATGATTTTATTGATGCATATCCTCTTCGCATACAATCTGAAAAGTCCTCAACACCAGAAAATGCAAATACTGACGAATCATCAAAATCATAACCGGCGAAAGAAAATATCAAGCCATCACAATCGGTATTGTTTAATGAATTGAAACAACTCAAAATATAATTATAGAACGATTCCAACTCATCGTTTTCGAAAACCGCCTTGTTTTCCAAAACAAAACTGCTCTTAGAAAAATCAGGCTTATAAATTCCGTTTTTATTTACCTCGTCTACTACAAAACTTTTTTGCACTGTCCAAAAATCTACCATCTTTTTTCTCCTTTATTAATAGTTATTATAATGATATTTAAAGCGAAAACGCTTTATTTTTTAAATCAAAACGGCATTCTTGCAACTATAGGACTCTGCTCACATATCCGAATCCCTTACAATAAATATATCATATATTTTATGAAATGTCATCCTTTTTTTGTATTATTTTAACAACTCTCGATGGAGCTTTAGCCACCCCAGCTACTCTAGCCGGGATGTGCGGCTTTCTACAGATTGTCTCGTTAAAAACCGGCAGCTTCTTCCGTGCCATATTCTACAGCAACTGTGCCTATATAGCCTTTTATTGTAATGGCTGTAACGCCATCAACATTATCATTTAGCATAGGTTTGGGCACTCCCTGCTGAATGGTGTTATCCAGTCGGCGTTTTTAGAGTAATGATTTCGTTTACATACCCAACGCAACCAGTGCCATAAAGCAAATCAATATTGTTCCAAGAACAAACCGTATTTTCCAGTATGGTCTTTTTTTCTCTAGTTCGGAATTTATTAATATCTTCTCAACAGCCAGAGGAACATAAGAAGCAAAACTGAATCTCATCCTTCCTACCGAAGTGCATTTCCTATAGTATTTTTTGATCATTGTCATTGCTATGATTATTATGATTGCTGTTTTAAGTGTCATTTTGTTGTCCTCGCTTTCTCTTGTCTTGTTTTTGTAATGTAAATATATCACATGTTATTTTTTCATTCGTAAATTTTACGAATGTCATTTACTGCTGTTGCAGACTCAAAAACTGTCTGCGTGGTCATTTCTTTTTTACAAGCCTAAAAAAAGCTATGACTACCAGAACGATCGGATATTTATCAACTAGAAATGCAGCTCCAAGAACCGCGATAATACCGACAAACAATGTCGCAAAAAAGTGGCCTGACATTGAGCAACAGTAGAAAAAAAACAAAATGCAAAAGAAATAAAAAACCAGTACAAACATAGCATTGCTCCTTTCAAGATGGAATCGATTTGTTTTGTTATATGTTTTATAGCACACCCATCAAATATGCTCCGTAAATTTTACGGAGCATATTTAGGAGCCACTACCATCCTGCATCACCCAAAACTTTTGTTATACCCGCAGAAGGCTTACTCCGGCTCAACAAAGGCATATGAAGGTATTTTGTTTACCATCTGGGCCGGTTTTCCGCCTTCAAGGATAAACTCTTTATCCCTGTCGATGCTGAGAATCGCTTCAGGGGTTTTTTTTGCTCTTGTTCCGATAAACTCCGCGGAGCCAAGATCGTTACTGCCCAGATAAATGATGTGATCGCAGTTATTGATCACAGTGAGTGCCTGGGCAGAAGTATATAAGGTTTGCAACTGTGTAAACGACTGCATACACATGGTGAGCCATATGTCACGGCTTCGGACAACTGAGATTATGCGGTCAAAATCCTCTAATTTAGCCCCGGAAGCAAAATCGTCGATTATCAGCCTGACCGGCACCTCGAGTCTCCCATCCTCTTTTGCATCGGCTTCCGAAATAAGCGTCTGCAAAGTCTGGGTGTAGAACAGATTCACAAGGGCATCCATGCTGTGATCGTTGTCGGACTGATTAAGGAAAAGCACACTTTTTCTGCGGGCAAGTGATACTATGTTGAAGTTGTTTTCTTTCGCATTTTTGCTATTATCAATGCTAAAGATTGTCCTGTATTCGGAATAATCAAAGGGTTTAAAGGCCAGATTCACAAACGCATATATGCAGGAGACTGTTTTATCCGCTGCCTTCATTGCGGAAATCTGAGCATATTTTCTGGCCGCAAGAGTATCCGGATTTTCCTTTACCCACTGAATAAACGGGATATCCCCCGCCGGAGAGATATACATTCTATACAGCTGATAAACCGAATACATGTCATGTTCTTCTTCAGGCAATACCGAAAGAGCATATCCAACAAAAAACTCGATCACGTTTCTGGCGCTGTAGACCCAAAAGGGATCCTCAGGGCAAAAGGTTTCCGGTACAAGCGCTGCCGCAATCTTTGCGACATCCTGTTCCTTAAAGCCGCCGTCGGCAGTCCTTCTTATATAATCAAGCGGATTATATTTTGCGCTTTGCGCTGGGTTTATGAAATCGATCTTATTGACTTCAAAACCTTTGCTCTCAAGTTCCTGTCTAAACATTCCCTCAAGTCTTCCTTTTGTGTCCGACACGATAAGGCTGGAATCTTTAAGGGATTTTAACTGGGGATATACTATCGACCCTGTCTTTGATGCGCCAGAGCTTCCTACCACAAGATCATTATTATTAAGATGAGTGATTCTTGTGTCGTTGCTGACGGAAAATCCTTCTCCGAGATACCTGTTTCCATATCTGTTTTCTGTTTTGTTCATAGTAGTTACCTGACCTTTCTTTTTTATTATTCTTTTTTTATGAGCTCACCAAGGATCTGACTGTCTATTATTTCAGATGCCAGTCCGAATTCCACGGCTTCCTCTGCGCTAAAGTAACTGTCGCTTTTTGTAATCTCAGCGATCTCATCAGCTGTTTTGCCCGTATGCTCCGCAATTATGGCGACAAGCTTTTCATTGGTCTTTTTCAGCTGTTTCAGCTCTTCTTCTATTTCGTGAGGCTTCTTGCCACCCATCTCATTTCTGCCCCAACTGCAATCATGTATCATGATCCTGCTATTTGGGAGCATATATCTTTTATCGCTGTCACAGGCAAGCAGGATGATACTGCCCATGCTTGCCGCGATTCCGGTTACCACAGCCCTGACAGGACTCTTTAACAGTCTGATCGTATCATACACGGAAAGGCCGGCCTCCACGCTTCCCCCGCAGGAATTGATGAAAAGCGTTATCGGCGCCGTATCATCCATGGATTCCATGTAGATAAGCTCCTTAATAAGCTCATCACATGAGTTTTCGTCGACCTGTCCCACAAAAAAGATTTTTCTGTCCTTAAAGAACACGTCCTCAATGGGGGCGATGTCGTACCCTCTTACCGATTCAAACATTACATTTGCCATAGTTTTGTTCTCCTTTTTTATATTTAAGCCTTTGGCCTATTTTCACATTTCATAGCAGTTGTCAAAATCTATGTCGAAACCTACTGCTATTTCACCTGTTGGACTGCATTTTTCTAAAAGTTCAAAAAACTGATTGCGCCCTGCCGTTATCAGGTGCTTCCTGATACATTCCATAAAAATGATCTGTGCGACGCGATATATCGCGACTATTTTATCAGTGTATTGTTCAATTGGTACGCAACCGCAAATCCACGGCACGGTCCCATTCTTATGCATACTGTTCAGAACATCACCTATAGTCACATCGGACAATTTTTTTGTCGGAATAGCTTTCCTAATATAGTCTTCAACATATCGCCAGCTTCTGTTAGCTTTAGATTTTTCTTCATCTGTTTCCATTGTTATGATGAAATTCTTAAAGGCCGAATACTGCAAATGCTGAAACAGCCTGATATTGTAACTGGTCTTATTTTTTACCAGTGAACAAGTGAGAAAGAAACAGCTCGGTGCGCAACAAAATTCATAGCCTAACATTCTGCTTGCAAACCAAGGCTCTTTTTTAGAAACACAGAACCAACCGGCCGACGGCTCGAAGCCCACAATTGTCAGTAGATCACCAAGGGTGCACTTTCTTACGTTTTCAACATCCAGGTCAAATCCTTTTGCTATGTCTTTCTCAAATGAAAGAGGCTCTCCAGGCGATATCTCCAGGCACTGCATATCAAGGAAGTCATCAATGATCTTTTCCACCTCCCTTAGATCGCTTATGTAGCCGTGTTTCACTTTCCTTTCCAGCTCTTTTAGTGTCTTACTCATGTTTTCTCCTTTCTTTGACGGATGGCATTTCTTTGTTTTTACGGGCATCATTATAACATGTCGATTATTATCAGCCGTAAAATTTACAGATGTTTATTTTCTGGCGCAAAAAAAAGCTATCCGGGAGATTCCTGATAGCTCTTTTTTTCATTGATATTATATTGTAGAGAATTAAAATGTTTTCATATCAAGGTCAAATCTAACGCCTTCTTTGTATAGGCTAGGCGTGTTCAATTCTCCTTTGTTGGCCTCTCCGTAATGATTCATACCTCATAACATTTCATCCTTTTTTGAAAATGATTATGATTCAGATGATTTGACATCCTCGGCAGGTTCAATATGGTCAGCGATTGTGCCGTGAAGGTATGTGTCGAAGAAATCAGGAATGTTAAGTGTTTCAATGACAAATTTCTTCACTGATTCGGAGGTATATTTACTTTTGAAGAACGCGCCTGTAATTGATGATGTTATATAGTAGATCGTACTGTCATTTTCTTTGTGCCAGTGCTTTTTGATCCATTCATCATTGAACATGTTGGGATCTAATCCGAATCTTCCGTTTGTAGCAGGGTAGTACGAAGTGGCATCTCTGTATAACTCCATAAGTTTTTCATCATTGAACTGGTATGCAGCTCTCAGTTTCTTGTTGCGGCCTGAGCATACTTCAAACGGAAATTTGTCAGCAAATACGGCAAAAGCCCATTCGAAAAATTCGAGAGTGTCATTTGGAACGAGAGTGTAGGTTTCTTTGTCCGAAGGTACAAGAATATCAAGAGGCAGTTTGAAGTTTTTGTTTGTCTTACTCATTTGGAAATTTCTCCTTTTCAATTTAGTTTAATTGGCAGCGGTGTTTACAACATATGGCAGAACCGGTATGAAACCTTTTTCCGTCACCTTATAATACTTATCCTTTTCGGTATCGACCATCATCACCGGAATGACTCCGCTTACCGATACTGTTCCGTCTATATAATAGTGAGATGCTCCGTCGTAGAATATATCGTGAAAATCAGGGGCGCCTGAAATGGATGATGTTCCGATATGTCCGGCAACAACTTTCATGTCAATGCCTTCTATCTTTCCTGTTTCGGCCGGAAACTTTCCGGTGAATATCTCATCACTTGTTCCCCACTCCCACAGGTCTCCCGCTTCCTCATCTATGCCGGCATGCACGAATATCGTATTCCCCTCCGAATAATACCTGGGAAGCTTGCTCATCCAATGGACATATTTTTTGTTTTCTGCGGAGTCACCGTCATATGGCATGTTCGCATCATCTATAGATGCTAATTTCCACAATATAAGTTCTTCGTGATTGCCAAGCAACGCCATGACCTTTTCTGCCCCGTACTTTTCCTGAAGGCCGATTATCCTGTCTATAACTCTTCGTCCATTTGGACCGTCATGAATATAATCCCCCATCAGTAAAAGCTTGGTATCAGGGTCGTCTAACCGGGTCAACACAAGCTTAAGCGCATCTTCAAATGCATCCAAATGTCCATGGATATCGCTCATGCAAAATATTTTCACATCATATCTCCTTGTCCTAATCTTTGTGTATATCTTCCTTTACACTTTTTCTTAAATCTGTATCGTCGTAAAATTCCGGTTCTTCCGGTAATGAATAAGCAAAATACTTAAACATATCCGCCGTCATGTTTTCACGAATGGCCTTAACATAATCATCATTGGCATCTCTGATGTCATCTCGTGCCTCCCTTACGCCTATTTTATATGCAGCTCTCGCCTGCTTATAAAGTGATTCGGAATTCGTCTCGTCATCTTCTTCATTTGTTGACTCATCTTCTTCATTTATCGGTTCATGCAGGTCCAATTCACTCTCATGAGGCTCACCATCAAGATTTGTATCCTTGTAATAGAGAGTTGTACAATCGTCATCATATCTGTACATTACCATAAACGCACATGGTGGGTAATCTCCTGTAATGGAATTTCCAACCAAATGCAGTGATACCCCTGTGTCACGGTCAAGGGCCAGCAATAGATCCAGCGTGACATCCTCACCATTACGATATGACCTACTAACAAAATCGTAAAGATTCACCACAGCCTTCATGTATTCCGGATCATCCAAAACATCACCTGTAAGAGACAGTATCCCTCTTTTCTCACATATACTGTCTAGGAGACTTAATATCTTATCCGGTTTCATGCTTTTTCGGCCTTTTCCTTCTGGCAGTTTTGAAAGAAAGCTTCCGCTACCTTCGTGCAGGTCTTCTTTTCGCAGTCTGTGAAGCGTATATCCTTCCGTGTAAAGATAATCCTTATAGGATCTATCGATGCTCCTCTCCAATATGTGGTTATACAGTTTCCCAAGCTTCTCATCCTTTTTCAAAAGTCCGGCTTTCTTATACGCCCCCAAAATGCCTTCGGGTTCAGACTCTATCTTTTCTGCCAGTTTTCTGACATATGCCCTTAGACGGGATTTGATACAATCTTTTTTAAGGTCTTTGTGCTCCTTTTCACCCAGCCCAAGCCCATATGATAAATATGGCCATACCACATCAAGTATAATTTCAAAGTCCCGATTATCATTAATGTATACTCGTTCTCTTTGCTGCTTTTCTCTGTTCTTGTTTTTTTCATTGATCTGTCTATTTTCTTCGTAATCCACAGTGTATAACGGCTGATCGTAAAGCTCAGGCGTTTCGCTCAAGGCTGAAAATGTCTCTGTCAGGAAAGAGAATACCTCCTTCTCATCCGGATCTTCTCCCATATCCTTCCAAGCCCTGCATACGCAGCCCGCTGCAGAGAGCTTTCCACTCTTCTTTTCCTCAAACCTTTTTACAGACTCTTCCAGCTCGTGTTTATAGTGTTTGTATACCACGGATTTATCTTCATCTAAAACATAATCCTCCTGCAGCATACGGTTGAAATCATCTTTTATTAATCCCATGGCTCATCAGTCCTTTTCTGTATGAAGCATTTCCCTCAAACAGGTCTTTCTGGCCTTTGCAAGCGAGACCATCAATTCTACATATGCATCTTCGTTGTTATAAATTGAATAGCCGTCTTCAACAAGGAATGCCGATATCATATATCTCACATTTTTGCGGAAGCCTGCATTAAGATGTTTTGTCGATAACTCATTGAACTTTTCAAGAGATGTTACATAATCCATGTATCCGGGATAGATGACTTTCAGTTTTCCGGCTTCGATCCTGTTACATTCCCTATATACTTCCTCGGGATCTTCCACTAATGTTTCCAGATCGTCCACATCAATATCCGGACCAAAATCATCCTCTGTAACCTCTTTTTTTTCAAAGAGATCCTCAGCAATCTCCCTTTTTTCTCTGTTGCTAATTGTCGAAGCTATGTCTGTTTCCTTCGTTTTCAGGGATATCGTTTTGCCTGACAGTAACTCATACATTAGCGGCAAGTACATTGCAAAATCACAGAACTCGTCAAAACTTGTCTCTCCGTCATCACTTGTTACCATATCAAGATTTTCCAGCAAATACCTGAAGGTGAGCCCATCTTTTTTTTCTGCCGGAAAGTTAAAACAATGATCAAATCCCGGTGCCTCATTGACCATATATGAAAATTCAGAAGATAAAAGCGCCAGCGCGCAGTACATAAAAGCGCGGTAGAATTCTTTTTCCTCTTCACTATTATAGTCTTCATAGGTTTGAATTATAGTGTCCGCGGTCTGAGATATCATTTCTGTACTTATCAATCCGCTCCTTTTTTTAGTAAACTTCGCTACAGGGGTCATGAATCCTTCCGCTATCAATCGGATATCATCAATATAGCTGTTCATCTTTCTTTCAAACTGCTGTTGTGTTTTTCCGAATTTGCCGGCCCTGTAATGAAGTAAATGATCATATATTGAAGATATTGAAGGCATAATTCTGCCCTCCTTTCTAATTAATGATGGCGGGAAATCCTATATTTACCTTGAATAGATCTCTCGCCACCTTATGGTTTTACATTATAGTTTTAGGCTTGAAGCTATTATTTTTTTTGTGCCCAGGCTTTATACTTTCTTGTATTTAAATAATACTCAGTCGGATCGGTTTTCTTGGCTTGCTCATATCTCCACTGATTATATTTCCGGTCTTTCTCGTCAAGATATTCCCGGTGCTGACGGTCACGCTCCTGTTTTCTTCTATATTCCTCATCAAGGCGTTTGAGATTTTCTTCTTTCTTCTTCCAATTGTCAAAATCAGAAGAAGATGAAGCGGTCTGAGCCGGATAGTTTGTATAGCTATCGATGCCGGTATTGTAAGAAGAAGTATTCTGACCGCTGTTAATTAAAGAATTAACAGCCATGTCAAGCATAACATCTGATATTCCTCTGGTTCTAGGTGCCGGTTCGGGTTTCTTCTCTTCGCTAAAGTTATTTCCAAGTATTGCAAGTCCTATAATAATCGATATTCCGACAATAGCGATGCACCACCCCATTTCCAGTTCATTGACGCTGCAGATGTATATAGCTGTGGCCGGGATCCCGAGGCCTAAGATAACTTGCCCCAATGTCAATATAAGATTGGCTATCCAAAGCACATTGTCACCATTAACGGTCGTTATACGAATACCCGATAAAATCAGCGAAACGATTCCTATCGTAAATATTGTCGTCATGTCTGTATCGAAATTTGCTTTTTCAACCAGCAGCTTGTAAAGCCCACAGCCTATGCAGACCGCACCCACACCTTTAAGCACTATTTCCAAAATAGCCGAAAAAACTCGAAGAACTTTTCTCATCTTTATTTTTCCTTTCCAAAATTCGCAATATATAATTGTCTATTCTCATCATAATAATACTATCATAGACCCCCTTTCTTTTCAAGTTGTTTTCTCTTTCATGCGGTCTATGATTTTATTTTTTAGTGTAAAAACTGTAAGTATTACATGGGGTGAAGCCACTTATTTACTTCAGATGCTGCAGGCATCATACTGCTGTATGCGTAGCTGCAGAAGTGCCTGAACGAATGGGTGTTTTCCTGTGTAGCAGCAGTAACGTCGTTGACAATGTCACGAGGCGGGTTCTTGTTTACTGGTAATGGAGCCAGGTATTTACTTCAGATGCCGTAGGCATTATACTACTGTATGCATAGCTGCAGAAGTGACGGAATGAATGGGTGTTTTCCTGTGTAGCAGCAGTAACGTCGTTGACGTCTGCGTTGCGAGCTTCTCGGTCAATATCACCAGTGATGTCAACTTCAAGCCACTGATCATACAGATATATAGCGTTCCATACATGTCCTTCTTCAGTGTTACCGAGGATGATGCAAGGGATGTCATGTCTTCTGCACATGATTGCGTAAATGTTTACAAAGTCTCGGCATACGCCTACATAGCACTGGGATACGTAGAATTCGCCAGTATGGTAATGGCCATAGTAACGAGGATCTTCGAGTATGTTAGCCTTGTACCAGTCATATACAAGATTTTCTGTCATCCAGTCATGGAGCAGGAGTGCTTTGTATGCAGCAGAATCGTTTTCGTGACCATCAAGGATTTCGTCTGATTTGTTGATCCAATATTCTGTATCAGATGCGTATGTGGAATATCCATTGTATTCAGCCTGACTCTGTGCTTCGTAAGGATATGCGATGTTGTAGTTGAGGGAGTTTTCAGGAGTGATTCCCTTGGCTTCGATCATTTCTGTTATTTTAGCCAGTCTTGTTGTAGGGCCTTCTGTCTCGTAATAGTAGAAGTGACGACCATAGCAGACATATGCTTCAAAATCAGAATCATCGTTTGATGCGTAATTGATATACAGATACATGTTAGCGGTATATATATGTTTTGAGCTTGCATAGTCTGCAGTGATTGCATATAATCCGTTTACATATGACTCGTCTGAAAGGTCAGCTGTAATGTTATTATCAGAGGTCACAGTATAGCTAGGATTTGTTCCGTCCATATATGTGATCTTGATATCGGTGCATTTAACATCGTTCACGTTGTAATAATTATCTACAGAAAGTGTTTTGTTTTCGATGGAGGCAGTAAAGCCAAAGTAAGTTTCTGCATATGCTACATTTTCAGTGTTTGTGATTTCGTCATATACGTCACACGAATTCAAATAGTCTTTTCCACAACCTACGATGCCTTCATCGGCAAAACGCCAGAATTCCCAAGCGTCGTCACCATACATATAGAATATATTGTTGACATTAGTTGTGTTAAAGCATATGCTGGAATTGATCGGATCTTTTTCCCAGTCAAAGTGAGTGAAACCGTTGATTCTATCTACAGTCTTGTTGTTGACAACGGGCTCCTCAGTCGTAGGCTCAGCTGTTGTTTCTGGCGTTGTTGTTGTAGTGGCAGGCGTTGTTGTCGTAGTGACAGGTGCCTTAGTTGTCACTACAGGCGTTGTCGTAGTGACAGGTACCTGAGTTGTCACAATAGGCTTAGTTGTTGCTTCAGTCTTGGACTCAGATACAGGTGTTTCAGGTTCAGTCCCGCTGTTGTCAGTAGTGTCAAATGGATTTACATATATGTATGTATCTGTCGTTTCCCTATTCATATTTGCCCTTATGGAAGCAAATGATCCTGAACACCAGGCATACATAAATAATGATAATGCGCTTATTGCAAATATTATTTTTTTCTTCTTTTTCATGGCGTTGTTTTCCTTTCATCACTTATAGTTTGGGGCGTAAAGCCCACCTCCTCACACTCGCTTCTTTTCCCCGGCGCGCTCCCCTGCACACGCAGGATCATCGCACACTCAAGGGCAGCCAGGCGAAGCGGTGTGTATTTAGTTGTCAAAGAACAAGTCTGACAGTATAATAAACCAAACATTCTTCTCGTTCGTAAAATTTACAGAGATACATTGTGGCATAAAAAAGACACCCGGCTACAGATACCGGGTGTCAAAAAAAATGAGACTCTGACTCCGTCCCGGGGTCTCATTATTTTGAAAAAATGAGACTCTGACTCCGCCTTCTGGATATCAATCTGATAACTCCACTTCTATCTCTTCTATGAAAGGAAGCGATGATTTATATCCTTCCGGAAGGAATGTGTTGATGTCATACACGGATATACCCATTGGCTGACTGCTTGCTTCCAATGCATATCGAGCCTTGACATTGTCCTTAGATTTACAGATGATTAATCCCGGCGTCTGGCCGTCAAGTTCTCCCTTAAGCTGATGGTTGACTGCTACCATATATGTTCCAAGCTGTCCCATATCCCGTGGCTGAAATTCCTCAACCTTCACTTCAACTACAACATAACAATGCAGTTTGATATTATAGAACAGCATATCGGCAAAATTTTCCGTATCACCTATATCAAGCCTCACTTCACGTCCTACGAAAGCAAATCCATTACCGAGTTCCAAAAGGAGCCGGCTTATATTGTCCATAAGAGCATCTTTAAGTTCTTTTTCGTCATATTTCTCCCGAATAGAAATGAAATCAAAGTAATATGGGTCTTTCGTTAACGCTTGAGCGAGATCACTCTGTACCTTAGGCAGGGTCATCTCGAAGTTGGATATAGCTTTTCCTTCCCTCTCATCTAGTATATCGTACTCAAATTAACTGGACTTTTTCTTCGGCAACGTATCAATGATAACTTCCTCTGATACATCGATATCGTCCAGCTTGTATTTCCAGTGGAATACTACAGGGGCTTCGTTTACTTCTTTGAAATACAAGTAAATACGATCCACCAATTCCTCTTTGGATTGAACTCGAATTCCTCGTAGCATTTGAAAAGTCTATCATCATAAGCTATTCACCGGCAAAACTAATAAAGAGTGGTGAACAGAAATCTTTCAACTGCGGCTACCTTTTTTTGCAGAATATTTACTATTCTCTTGATCTTGATAAGATATGTAAAAAGATTTTTAGCCTCAAAATTTATTGAACAACCCAATTTCCAGCTTCATGATGTTTACAGAGCATTATCCATTTTAGCTGAGGAATCCAACTTGATTCAGTCTATGTTATACGAAAACAGTCTTAAAGTGTTAGATTGAAGAAAAGATATCCTTTACTACGACTGCACAAATTTTTATTTCGAGCTAGAGCAGGCTGATGATTTTAGAAAGTATGGTAAAGCCAAGCAACACCAACCGTTGCCCTTAGTAGGTATGGGATTATTTATGGATTACGACGGAATACCTCTAGCATTTGACATATATCCTGGAAACAAGAATGAACAGCCAACCTTAAAAACTATAGAAATGAACAGATGTATGATGGCTTCTATGCTGTTTGTACAAATCTGGATGATATAAGAATAGATGAAATAATCAAAATCAATAAGAAAAGATGGGAAATCGAAGAATGTTTTCGTATTATGAAAACAGAATTTAAGGCAAGACCTGTATATCTTCAAAGAGAAAATCATATCAAAGCGCATTTCATAACCTGTTTCATTGCTTTATTCGTATATAGAATCCTTGAAAAAAAGGTAGGTGAAAAATATACATGTGAGCAACTTATAGATACAATGCGAGATATGATAATGGAACGACCAGGGAATGGTCAAGGATATATACCTATTTACACTCGAACAAAGATAACAGATGCTCTTCATGAAACAGCTGGTTTCAGGACAGATTATGAGATACTCACTGACATATCCATGAAAAAAGTGATACGACTTAGTAAAGGTAAAAAAAAAGTAATATATAGCTACATTTTTTTATAAAACAGAAATCCTGCAAAGCCCTATATATACTGGGCTAAGCAGGATTTTATTCATTTAAACTGTCAAAGATGGGAAATTATTCTATCACAAATCTATATTTTTTTCAACTTTTTACAATTTATATATGAAGCAAAAAATACGGATTTAATGCTATTGTTGCATCAAATCCGTATAAAAATCACAACATAAATATTGTAAACCAACTTTTTTCTGTAAATATATGGATGTTCTAAATAAAACCACACTCATTATTGTATATATACTCTTTCTGCAATTAAATCTTTATTATAACACACTTCCAGCTCTATATACATATCTCCAGAACCAATACTATACTCTCCATAAGAATATCCATCATATCCCGAATCATCATAATCTTTTTCCTCATATTTTTGAGCTATTTCCTCTCTCGTAGTTTTCCCCAACTCCACACCTGCTATATAATTATTTCCTGCGGTCTCTTTACCAGACAATTCAATATATCCTATCTCACAATCTGCATTATAAACTAATTCACCTTTTTCATCATATACATAATCACGATCGTCATCTCTAAGAGCCTCTACGTCAACATATACTCCAGGAACTTTACAATCTAGCCATACATCTGCTTTTTTTGTAACAATTTCATTTGTGTCTTTATCCTGTACTGTAAATTCAACATCCTTATATACATCACAACTTATTCCTCTTACATATCCCTCTGATGTTCTTCTCGCCACTATAACATCATCATCCATTGTCGCACCATATATAAATGTATTTTTCACGGCTTCACAAAAATAATCTCTATAATTGTCATATGGCATATTTCCACTAGGATTCGGATAAGTTATTTCTCCTCCAGAAGGATTGTATACATGCCCGTTTACCGCTTTAATTATATCACCTTTTTTAATATCTGTTTCTAAAGATGAACCAACGAACATTATCATTCCATCAACCTCATTTACCCAAATTCCACATTCGCTATCACCAATCTTAATATATCCTTCATTTTCCTTCGAATCAAGAAGATAATTCCCGTATTCTGGATTACTCGAAGTACCAAAGTAGTCTGTCTGGATTATATATCCTGTTTCTTCAATTAATTCTTTTAATGTCATACCATATCTATATTTTATATATTTACCGTTTAAATACAAATCCAAAGAATTTTCGTTCTCTTCATACTCTTCATCATCATATTCTTCATTCTCTAATTCGTCTACTGATTCTTCATTTTCTTCATCATTCTCTGTACTTGAACTATCCAATTCATCCTCTTCCTCTATTGAACCAGTGGCAACTTCATTACTAACTGATGTAATTGCCTTTTGCTTTACATTCCCCTCATTTGAACATCCTGTTGCAATTACAGCAACCGCGCATGCAATTAATAACAATTCTTTTTTTCTCATTTTTCATATGTGATAATCAGGAAGTTAATTATCATCCTCTCCTTTTCAAATATTTTTGACTATGTATAATATTTAATCTTTTATTTTTACTATAAAACATGAAATTCATCTTCCCGCTGAATTATGTTTTGGCAATATTATAAATCATTTCAAAAATATTGTTTTCACCCAAACTTTACACTTATCTTTTCCTTTTATGTAATCCTCAAGGACTCCGTTTTTACTATGCTAAGCGGCAAACGCAAGGTATTACATACCGCACCTATACTTTCAAAAATAAAAACACCCATCAAGCTTATAAGCCTGATGGGTGTCCGCGCGTGTTTATTTAATTAATTACTTTTTGCTTCCCTTATATGCACTATTGTTAGGGTTACACTGATTAGCGTGGTTATTATAAGCTGCCTGATGAGCTGCATTATTAGGGTTAGACTGATTTGCGTGGTGATTCATCTGTGCCTGTGTATGAGTATTCCCTGATACCTTAGCCATAGTTTTTCCTCCTTGGTCTTTATTTTTGTAATAGACCTGATTTACAGCTTCAATGAATACAATAAAGGATGGGTGATTTTCTTCCTCATTTTCCTTTTCGTATGCATTCTTTTTACTAAGATATACCTCTTTTAAATCTTTCCAATGATTTGATTTTCGAATTATCTTCGATTTTTCTAATACATTTCCTGAGTCTGGTATCTCATTCCATATATAGACTCCATTCTTACGAACCAACCTGTTATAGTTTCCTTTAATTTTAGTGACTATACCAATATCGATAGATGCTGGATAATTCTCTTTCCTGTATCTTATTGCAGCTGTAGAATCGCGTCTGTGATCAAAACCAGCTTTAGTAAAATACTTATCAAATACACCTATTAATTCTTCCTTAAGCCCTTTCAAATTATTCTTATACCTTTCGGGTATTTTAATTATTTCTACATTATAGTCATAATCAAATTTTCCAGAGCTATCCATTGTAACAAGACCATTCCCAGCACTGCCAACAGAATAAATCATGGCTTTGATTTTTAATTTTTTTATTATTTCCTGGTGTGCTTCAAGAATTATCTTTGTGAAGGGGGTACGATACTTTTTTACCTCTTTTTTTAATAAGTATTTGTACATAAACTGATTCCTTTCTTGTCCCAGGCCACCATTTAATTCTCGAGCATTAAATCGTTATATTATACACCTTAATTAGTGTTTGTCAATTGATATTTTATAATATATTTTTTAGGACTTTGGCATAGGAGATCCTAGGCAATTAATTATTACATCAAATCATTGTAAGAAACTCAACACATATCATTAACTGACATTCAAGCAAGTTTTTTATGCAATAAACTTTACCAATCACTGTGATAGCATTTTCATAAATCCATGCATCATGCAGCCTCCTGCTGAAAGACGTTTATTTGTTAAAGTAACACAGCACGATACTACTCGTTACATCAATCTTGCAGTCGAAAAATCGGCCGCAAGTTATATCTTTTTATCCGGCAACGAGAGTAATCTATCTATTACCGGATGAATAATTGCGGTTTCTGTAATCTGATTAATAGCACATAGTTTCTTCCCTGCATCTTTACTTGACGCCCCGCAGTGATATACCAGTTCTGTCTCCTCACCATAATCAAGAACAATTAACCTGTCATGACAATCGGGATTAGGCTTAATTCGAAGAGAAGGATATTCATTTTGAAAATCAGTCACTAAAGATTTTGTAAGAAATCCCTTCCTACCTTTTCCATTTTCTGTGAATAAAACAACCTCCACACAATTAGCCTTCTGTGAAAGATGTTGTAATGATTTTGCATTTATATAATCATCCACAACATAGATTGATTTCTTTGCTTGCTGATAGATTTCTATGTAAGCAATGTCAGCTTCTAACTTCTGACCTTTATAAATCACAAAATTCTTGACATCTTTTTCCGAAATAAAATTCTCACTTAGCTGTTCAACATTCTTTTGAATCAAATCAACCTTTTGGTCTGTTTGTTTCTGTTTATCTATTAACCCAGCTGTCTGCACTGATATTTCAGTAACTTTAGATGATAGTAACTCCATTTCAGATCTTGTTACAAATTGCTGGTTCTGTTTAATATAATGTCGCATTTCTCTAAAGGTACGCATAATAAAAATGCTTTGTTGCTCTGCTAATTCTCCGCGAAGTACTGTAGCAAGCATGTAGATTCCTTGCTCTGTAAACGCAAAAGGCATCTTTTTAATATTGGATCCCTGTCTATTACTCTTTTCGTTCAAAGTCGCAAATTGCGACTTTGAAAATTCCTCCGGTATTTCTTCTTTATTTAGTTGAAACATGAAATCCTCTGGAAATCTACTAATGTTCCGCTTCACCTGCTCATTTAATCGTTTGACTTCATATCCATAGATTTCTGCTAAATCTTTATCCAGCATTACCTGCTGTCCGCGAATTATATACACTTTACTACGAATATCATCTGTAGTAATCAATTCCTTTGTATCTTCCATTTTTCCTCCTACCAAACCGGTTATTAGTTCCGTCAGATTGATTTTTCAATTCCATTTCATGAAATCACAAATTTTGACTTCATGATTTTTTGATTAAAGGTGCAGTTAATTCACCTTGAACGTTAACACAACTTGAGATTAATCAATCCTCCACAATACTCTCCATCTGTTCCAACTTCTGCAAGGCCTTTATATACGCCATCAGTCGTTTATACTGCTCATCACCTAGACTATGTATCTGTTTTAAAATCTTAATATCCGCCCTAGTGACTTCATAATTCATATCTGCATCTTTATATTCCGGGTCAATTCCCTTTCCCGTTAAAAGCTGTTCAGGAGTAATATCTAATGCATCACATATTGAAAGCAAACAATCCGCTTTTGGATTTGTCTTTTTCTTTTTCCAGTCACTGATGTTACTCGTTGCAATTCCAGTTCTTCTTGAGAGTTCCAACTGCGTTATGCTCTTCTGCTCCATCACATAAAAAATTCTTTCACTGATAATCATGATTTTTCCTCCACCAACATTTCATGTGTATCCGTATTTTGTAATTTTAACATCCGTCTTTACGGTTATTATATCATGCGACAGCTTTTCTTTCAATAGAGATTTTCCTTAACTTCTCCAAATTCCTATAACTAAAATCTCTTGTTAACCTCTTTTGTTAGCTTATTCAGATAGCTTTCAGTGATTCCGAACTGCGTTAGGATCTTTTTCTGTTTTGCAGTAAGTCCATATCTCCTGATATAAACACCCTTGCTGTTTTTCACGGCAGTGACTTGGGCTTCAAAGACAGCCTTTTTGTCCACATCCTTTTTTCACGGCGACCTGTTCAAAAACCGCTGTCATACTGTTTTTGATCTCATCGTCCATAGCGAAAATGCTGTCCTCGGAGACACCGAGGATCTTTGCAGCTTCCGCAAGCTGGTTATTGTTCATAAAGATTATCCTTACTGCTTTAAGCCAAGTAATTGACTTTCAACGGTGGTTTTGTATAATAAGGGTGAGTAATGGGCGGGTTGACTGCCCTACAAATCGAAATTTGATCAAAACTATATTACAGGAAAACTTCCTCTCTGTTAATCTTTACCATGAGTTTTACCTCCTTTTGACAAAAAAAGGCAGAGTTATCACTCAGAATCATACCCGACCAGGTGGTATGCCCCTTCATGATAGCTCTGCCATCAATCTCATTTTTATTAAGTTTTAATCATAACTACAACCACGCATTATACCACATTTATATGGCAATAGATGTAAATTTTTTACAAAAGCATGTACTTATAATTCATCAGGTCTGAATGCTTATGCTACTGCAGCTATTCTTCTTTTTAACCACAATTTTCTGCGGAATGTAATTATCTACACTATCTACGTGAGATATTATTCCTACAAGTCTATTGTTGTTATTTGTTAGGCTATTCAGTACGCCCATAGCTAGATCAAGGCTCTCATCATCTAACGAACCGAAGCCTTCATCGATAAAGAGTGAATCAAGCGTCTGACCGCCATAACGGT